>Ga0307514_10000698_pt1 | contig 58559 bp, 59 predicted proteins | sample 16_EM_MG_FD_203088 | JGI IMG/M metagenome (GOLD analysis project Ga0307514, IMG submission 203088) | Populus trichocarpa ectomycorrhiza microbial communities from riparian zone in the Pacific Northwest, United States - 16_EM | ecosystem: Host-associated > Plants > Roots > Unclassified | place... | reverse complement strand
CTGATGCTTGGAAATTTGCCACCCCTGTAGTCCCTTATAGCCTTCTGCATAGTATCTTCCTTTATCTGTAACTTCCTTGCTTTGACTCTAGGCATTGTGGTTGTGGGTGGAGGTTGTGGTTGTGGTTACTGCCCGGCTTTTACTCCGAAGATGGTGTGTCGTCGGGGTGTTGCATCGCCCGGTCGTGTTGCATGGCAGGGTAACCTACGTCAGGTCAGAGCTCCGTCGATTGATCTCAATTGATTCTCTTCTGTGGTTGAACCGTCGACCAAGGCTGGTCGTATTTCTGTGGCTAAAAAGTCGGTCTCCTGGGCTGCCTTGATTTCCGGTAGAAGGTCATCATGTGATTCGGTGATGGTGGTTGCTGCTAAGGTGGCCAGCAGCTTTGCCGTCATATTCTCATAGCCGATCTCATAGTTTGGTCGTCTCGATGGTCCGTCTGCTGGGTTCTTTTTGCCTTCCAGGTGTTCGATAACGAAGTCGTATGAAGAGAGGATCTCCGCTCATCTAGCCTGCTGCCGGGATGGCACTTTTGACGTTTGGAAATATTCGAGATTCTTATGGTCGCATTGTATGAGGACCTTATGATTCGCTCCCTCGAGGTAGTGGCGCCATTGCTTCATAGTCTTCATGATGGCCAAGAGCTCCCGATCGTACGTGTCGTAGTTCTGTTAGGCACGTGTGCATTTACGAGAGTAGAATTTGACTGGCCTGAGAATCCCGAAACCGTCATATTGGTTGAGAATGCCGGCTATGGCGAAGCCGCTTGCATCGGTCTGCAGAAAAATCGCCATTGCCGGATCGAAATGGTTGAGAATTGGTGCATCAGTGAAGGCCCTTTTCAACTTCCAAAACGCAAGTTCGGCATCCCTAGTCCATTCCCATTTGAGCTGTTTAGGCGTCCTGGATGTCTCTGCTTCCTTTAGCAGGTCTGATATCGGTGTTGTTACCTTTGCATATTTTCTGATAAACCGCTGGTAGAAGTTTCTAAATCCGAGCAGTACTTCCATGTCCCGAACGGACTCCGGGGTTGGCCAATCCTCGACTATTGATATACGGTCCGATTCCATGCCGATCCGATTGGGGCTAATGGCGAACCTGAGGAAGCTGACTTCTGTGACTCCGAAATGGCACTTCTCGGCTTTGGTGTAGAGGCCAAATTCCCATGGCCGTTCGAACACTTTTCATACCTGTTCTTCGTTCTCCTCTTTGTCGGTCGAGTATATCAGTACGTCGTCGAGGTAGTACACAGCAAAGTCGTGAATGAAAGGCCGTAAACAGTCGTCGATATAATCTTGGAATGTAGCTGGTGCGTTTGTCAACCCTAACGGCGTTACTTGGTATTCCAAGTGACCGTACCAGGTACGAAACGCGGTTATGTACTTGTCGCCTTCCTTAATTCGGATGAGGTGATAAGCATCCCGAAGGTCCAGTTTCGTGAAGATCTGAGCTCCGCGCAACCTGTCAAGCATATCTGAAATCAGTGGAAGGGGATATCGGTTCTTTACCGTGGCTTTATTAAGAGCTCGGTAGTCCACACACAGTCGTAAGCCGTCGTCCTTCTTCTTCGCAAATAAAATCGGTGCTGCTGCGGGCGATGATGATCGCTGGATGAATCCATTGGCTAGGTTTGTTTCGATGTAGGCCTTGAGAGTTTTCAACACGACTTCCGAAAGGTTATAGATTCGACCATATGGAATGTGGAAGCCTGGTTCCAGGTCGAATGCGTGGTCAATTGGCCGGTGCGGTGTAAGAGTCTCTGCCCTATCTTTACTGAAAACGTTCACATAGTCCTTGTATCTCACGGGGATACGACCTCCATCATCAGTAGGTACAGTACTCATTCCCGCATCGGTGTGTTAGCCTTCTATCTCCACTTGGGATTCGGGATGCTGGGAAAGAATGCCCAGAAATTGCAGGTCAAGCAGTTCACCCAGAAATGAGCCAAACCCTGCTAGTCCACAACTCCCATCGTGACTCGGCGAGCCGGTAGCAGTCATTCAAGGATCTGAGGACGCTCTTCTGCCGCAACTACTGCCGCTGCTCCCTGCTCGCTCGTCCAGTTTTTTGGGTTGATAGTCTCAATCTCACCTGGATTTTCCAAAGTGGTGACCTCCATAGTCGCTCCCAGCTGTCGACTGAATTCCCCAACTCATAGGGCAAATGTCTCGATGGTCTCATCGCTAGCAAAGATATCGTCGAATGCGGTTGCTCCGAGTATTTCGATATCTGGAGTAGGACGGTGCTCATCGCTCTCCCTAGGTTTTCAATCTGGATCCACAGGGATCTCCGACGTCGAGTTGATCGTGGGTGTACTCCCACCAACGTCTGGCAGCAGTATGTTAGTACTTTCGTCATCCCGACCTTTGTAGCACTGCACTATCATACCTGATCTGCGTGCCTCCCCTTGGCCAGTTGGAGTTCTTGATGAAGTTAATTGACCGGTAGCCCAGTCGATCTCCGGCTTGCGGGTTTTGAACCATGGTACTCCCAGTACTAGATTGTATGCCCTGATTGGGACGGCTAGAACCTCCGGTTCATGGACCGGGGCAAAATGATCCATATATTGGACCGTCATCGGTGTTTTGCGGTTCTCCCTCGCATGCGCGATCACCTGACCGTCAAGGCCGTGAGTTGTGATGTGCACAGCTTCGTCGGGTAGTCCAGGTCTAGTCAGAAGTTGTGGAGATATAACGATGTTTGTAGCGCCGGAATTGATGAGTGCTCGTATTCGCTGCAATTCTCCGTGTTGATCTCGTATCTGAACTTCGTGGACAATGTGCAATGAATCCGGTCTTGCCGTTCCACACAAATATTGACTTGACATGAGAGCTTTCGGGCTCTCTAAGACAACCCTCGGTCTTAGTGAAATCCGATGCAGTTGAATTTGCTCTAATGTTGCCATTAACGCCCTCGTACCCAATGGCTGCAATCCGAGCTCCCGTTCGTCCATCCTCTCCTGCCGAGCTAGATACCGAGAGAGGTAGGCTAGTTTGTTGGTTGATGACTATCGAAGGAGCGCTGGCATTTGATTTGTTTTGTGTCTCCTAGAGAAGCAAGGTTTTCGGGGAAGTTGGCGCGTGTATAACTCGTGCACCGGAATGTTTTATGTTTCGGTGATTTGCAGTGTATGCATCTTCCTTCCGACTTCCCAGTTTCATAGAGCTCTGGCGAGACCCAAGGCACTGGAGTGCGTTTATCATCCTTGTCCGACTCTGACTTGTCGGGCTTCGGTGCTTCCGCCGGCTCCGATATGGATGGTCGGAAGTTGCGTTTCTTGCCACCTTGTTGAGATGATGCTCCTGACTGCCTTTGCTGTTGTTGTGGCTGCTGCGGTTGAGGCTTTTTGCCGTCCGGCTTGACTACTGAATTGGCAGCACGGTCGAAAAGCTCTTCCATACTGTCGAATCTTCCGTTCTTTGGGGTCAACGGCTTGATCTTGGACTTCAGTCCTGGTCGTAGTCCACTCCAAGTGATTTGGTAAAGGTTCTTGTTGTCCTGTGGGATCCATCCCGCTGCTCTCCAATTTGCTTTGATTCGATTGGCATAGACTCTCACCGGTTGATTCGCTCTTTGGAGGAAGTCGGTCATACACTTCATTGCCGGGTTGAGTTTTCAGTCCTTGTCGCCATACATCTTTTGCATTTCTTCCGAGAAGGCCTCGAAGTCTTCCAAACAGGCATCTGAGTGTCTCCGTAGGTCTCGAAGCCACTCTACTGGATCAGTCATCTATGTCTGTCTCTGTGCCGAGTCCGGGTGATTGTTCTATGTGCTGAGACAGCTCACTGCATATTTGACTTTGTTGGGATCTCCGTGCGGGAATAAGTGCATGTGGGATTGGAAGTTAGATCGTAAGGTGTCGAGAAAGTTATCAAGCGCTTTTGCTCCGCCACAGTACCGTTCCGGATGGGTCATATCGAAGATTATCGTTTTCGTTGCTTCCGGTCGAATACACTCTCCGCAGTATTCCCGGTTTCCTTCCATCAGCTCGGCATTCTACACACATAGTTGAGTATTCTGTTGAATGTCATTGTTGAGCATTTCTCGCTGTTCCTCCATCATCTTTCGCATTGACGGGATCTCAAATTGTGTGGGAGGTTCGGGCTCGCTCAGGTTGTCGCCTAGGCTGTCACTCAGGGCATCATCCATGTTGGCAGTGTTTTCTTCGTCGTCATGATCGTCCTCGTCGTGGATCTCATCCTCCGGAAGCACGGAGGCTTCTCGGGTGGGAATAGGGGTTACTCGGCCGAGAGGTGATCGTAGGTTATCTGTGCTCGAACGTATACTAGCCAAGCGCAATTGACCTCTGGCAGCTTTCTTCGGGGGCATAGTAGACGATTGACGGTAGGATTAACGCACAAGCTGTTCGTTTCCTGCCGCTTGTGTCGTTTTTTGACAATAGGGGTAAAACTCGTATATCGTTGTGCGCGAAACGTATCCGATAACTGAAAATCCAATATAACGTAACCACAGGTACACCTACGTCTAGCCGCAGATGTATGAGATGGTATACGGTTGCACACGAGTGTGAGTGAGTACAGATGGAGAGTATAGTGGTAAGATATTCGATACTGAACTAAGTGTCGTACCGGGCGATCTATATACAATGGCGCTTACCCGGCGTTGGGTCACATGTCACCGTTACACTGGGGTGAATGAAATTGACACCATGTTCGATTGATATCATTCGATCGCTTAGTCGGGTTATTGTTTCAATGTACCTGTGTTTATGTTTCAATCACTTGCATTTTTCTTTGGTTCCTTAATTTAGTGAGGCAAAAAATACAATGTTGAAGATGATGATAGCTAGTATGATTCAGAAGTGATAATGAACAATAATCCATGCATCATATTTGCCATTGAGGGAAATTGATTGCTCGTGTACATCTGGAGAGTCTCAGATCATGCCTGCAGTCCTCTGAATGAATATCCATATGAATCTAGGCATCTCTCTGAGTTTTGTTGTGATTCCCGTGTTGGTTCGGCGACTCTCCCAGGCGCACCCAAAGTTCTCTCCGGCGCACTGACGTGTTGCCAAACTTATCACAAAGACTCTCATCGTACTCCTGTACCGGTCATCAGAGATCCCAGTTACTCCCAAGGCCGGCCGGAATGCCCTTCTAGGGTCTGATAGTCTCCTGAAATTGACGCTTCTAAGTTTAGACTCCACATCCTCTCAGACACTCCTGCAGGCTTCCAGTGACTAAAATACATTTTGCTGATGTGAGCCTTTGCGACTGACTTCGCTTCCGAAATTTGTCTTGTCCTATTTACCAGCGATGTGTATATTTCTTCTTGTACCATACCTGCTGTATGGCCTTTTTGGGTCTGTTTCACATGGGGATCCGCATCCTCATTTCTGGGAATAGCAGTGTGTCCGGTAACACAGTGGATCTATGTTGGATGCTGACTTTCATTAAAGTCCTTGCATTATAGGTAATCGCAGAGCCTCTCTGGACAGTCCCTAGAACCTGCACCGCAGAAGTACAGAGTGCGTCCAGTGGCTGCTTTATCATTCGCGGGGATGTTCCTGCAAGGGCCCTATGGCGATACTTGAGTTGCAGAGTTCATATGGCAGCTGTTTCTCCCAGGAAATCCCGACATCTTCATGCTTGTCTATTACACTCATTTACCCACCTTACTTCTCTTTTGTTTGTATCTTTTAATACTCTTCACAGGAAAGTCATTTTGTGTTATCATCTACCTCTTACTACCTTCAAATTTCTTACTGCAAAGTTCTTTCCTTTCTTATTATGGTTTACCCATTACCTTCATATTGCCTACTGCTTCTATTGTTGCCTTCCACAACAGATATTCAAATGACATCTGCTTCGCTATACAATCACAGAATGACTATGGGTCTACCACAATTGAACCCCACCCCGCTCTTACCACTGATCCTACCTATCTGCTCAGTGCCCAAAAACATGTAAATGCTATTCCCTAGCTTTAGCAACTGCCCCCATCCAATGGTGCGGTTGTTGCTATGAAAGATGATATATTTGAGCACCATTTAAAAGACTTATTCTGTGCCAGCTTACAGATTGTGACCACTAGTGTAGGGGAAAAGAAGGGTAGGGTCTTCAAAACATGTATCCATGGAGGTACGCTTTCAGTTTATATACTAGATGTTGTTTGACAGCGTACCCTGATAAACTAACCTGAAACAAGGACAGTCATGTAATACCAGAATGATGCATCAGGCAAAGCCAAAAGTACATTGCCGAGCTCTTTGACGTTTGTGAGTCCAGTGTGCAAATGATTAATCATGGGTTTCAGAAACTCTGGGCGAGCTATGCACCTGGCCGTCATGAATTTCAAGCGTTCACAATCAGTTGACGAAGCATTCATGAACCTCAAAAACCTCGGCATGTAATGCGGAAATTTCTCGCTGCACCCCTTATTTGACTTGGTTCATGTCACAATTGAAATTTCTGGACCAAAGTATGCTTGTATCCAAATTCTCATTAAACTAAAATCAACTGTTTGACTCTAATAACTAGCTTCAAATTGCTATTTTCACTACCACACCTTCCAACCATTGAACAAACACGATTGTTTGATTCAACTAGCTATTTGCAGGTGCAAGGAGTAAAGGACAAGAAGTGAAAGAGCCTGTTGAGAGTCGATCATGGACATACACCAGCGTGCTTGCACTGTCTTGATGTACTCGGCGAGACGAATCAATTGAGCATATCCACCAGTTAATCAGAGTTGATCTTCAAAAGTTCGAAGCGGTCAGCAGTCGAGAAAGAGTTACAGGCGAAACCATGCATGGAGGGGAAGTAATGCAGCCAGTCGATTATCAATCATGGACATACCCCAGTGTGGTCGCACTTTCCTGATGTACTTCACGACACAAATCGATTGAGCATATCCACGAGTCAATTGGAGTTGATCTGCAAATGTTCGAAGCGGTCAGCACAGTATTCAGACAAGTGTCACGGTCTGAGAATCTATGAAGGTACTTAGGAAGATTAATGGGAAACCCCACAGTAGTGTGGGAGGAATTGCATTACGGAAAGACGGAGACTTTGGGAGATGCGCAGAATGTGGCAAGATGGTGGCGTTACAATTTAGTATGATAAGGATGTGGTCTGAGGTGTTGCGACATTGGATGATGTGGCGTGGTTGTACTTATAAGGAGTAATGTTGATGGTGTGGAAGATCATGGGATGATAGTCGGATGGTACATTGGAGCATGAGGAATGGTTCGAGGATCGCAGACGCACTGTACATAACGAGATTGTTGTTGGCATTGGAGGATTTCCTTTTCTTCTCTCTGTACTCGTTCCTGGTATAGCAAAGCAAGTCACGACTTTCGAACAACTTCGACTCTTGTCTTGTCATAATTCACTCGAAACAAATATCGAGCTCTTCGAGTTGTTTTCCGATATCACATTCATGTTACCAATATCACCTACGCCCGACCCCACCCGTTACACTAGAACCAGTTATAATACAACATACCTGATATTGAATGTGCCTACATGCTTTGACTGGGTGTAAGTATTATTCTGAACCTTGCTCTGTTTGTTGTTGGGTTTACCTAGCACCGAACCGCCGCTGGACACACGTTTGCGATGATTGCGTCTACGAATTATTACAATTCACCGGATATAATATCTTTCAGTACCCTCACAGATCACCATATTGGAATGCACAAGTACAACAGTAACTGTACCTCACTAACAAATTGGTTTGATCTCGCCAGAACCCCCTGCAGTCTTTCTGAACGCAAACCTTGGAACGCCTTCGATAGCATCGAAGCTATACTCGCAGCAACTTTCAAGGAAGAACCCCTCGAAGCCCATTTTTTTGAACAATCAGATGTCCCCTCGCCCTGGAATACCTACTGGACCGACGCAGCCAGAGAGGGTGCAGGATTGGATATTAACGATCCAGTGTTTGGACAACATGGGACAAAATATTCCGGATTATGTTTGGGCCTGTTTACAAACTGTGACCCTAACGAACCTTGCGACTGTGAAGGACATAATTGTGTTGGGGCACAATCAACTGTCGGACACACAGCAGCAGCAGCAACAACAGCTAAGTCCCTTGGTATTCCGCAGATTGTTCTAGTACCCCCAAGCCCGACTCCTTCCAAATCGACACGTATAGTTGGCACTGGTAGATTGGCTTGATTCGCTGCCATGTCAGGATCAACAGAACCCCGAGCAGCCCTAGTGTCCATCGGGGATCAGGGCACCATTATGGCACAACTCCAGATACAGAAAGATGCCGTCGGAACCGAGCAACTGAAGAAGCCGTTCGCAAAAACTCAGGAGATGCTAATGAGGGTGGCACAGTACGCACAGCGCATCCGGAAAGTACAGATGGTGTGCGTCCACGCACAACAAATCATCGATCTACAACGGCAGATCGCAGACCTACAGACAAAACAGTTCTTGCCCCCACATTGCGATAATACCGAGTTGCAGCAACACATACAGCCTCTGATGAACGAGCGGGACAGAGACAGGAGGAGACCTGCAGCCGCGGGGACAGACGAGGAATTGTGGGAAGAACTGGACGAAATAACCCGGGACGTACAACAATGTTGAGAGGTAGGCAGCAGTTTAGGGACGCAGTTAATGTGAGCACCAGGTCTAATTTCCCGGGTCGGTTCCGGGTACAATTCCACCCGAAACCGGACCGTGGCAACAGGTCTTACCACACGAACAACCAGGACCATTGGAAATGGGCCGGTTTTACCACCAAAAACCCGGCATTTCAAGTTCACAATTTTGCCTCCAATTAAGTATTTGAGTTCTGATTGTATCATGACATGATCAGTACGTACATTGTGCAGTTTCAACCGCTCTTTCACCTCCCGCTGTCATATTTGTGATCGGACCAATATTCATTGAGTCGCTATTGAAAACCCGCCAATTTCGCGGAAAATAACCCGTTATTTCACAGCGATTCAACGAATATTGGTCCGATCGCAAATCTGACTGTGAGAGGTGAAAGAGCGGCTGGAAATGCACAATGTACGTACGGATCATGTCATGATACGATCAGAACTCAAATACTTAATTGGAGTGAAAGGTGGAGGTACCGTAAAAGTGGAACCGCGGTCCGGGTACAACCCGGTCAAAAAACTGCGGGTTTATGTCTGGTCAGGGTAACAAACCCACCAAGACACAGCGGGTTGGGTTTTTGCCCAGGTCTGGATTCAAACCGAACCAAACCGCTAGTCACAACCCGGACCGCTGGCGGGTTACCTGGACCCGTTGCTAACTCTAGATGTAGTTAGCGAATGCTCCGATGTTTGCAGCCAGAGCGGCCCCCGCTGCTCCCCAGGCTCCGGAAGACAGATGCCAGAAATTTCCCGACTCCCCAGGCTTTTCAGTATCAGATCGAACTCAGTTGAAAGGCTGGATTGCTCAACTCCAGATGGTCATACGACACAAGCCCGCCATCTTTCCCGACGAACAACGGAAGATGCGGTATGTATTCAACTGCCTGCAGGGAGTGACCTTGGGCCAGGTCTTGCCACACGTCAGGCAGGACGGAACGATAGGACTGGAAGACTTACCAGCTTGTATACAACTCCTGGAAGCAGCTTTTGGGGACCGTGACCTAGTAGCCACCGCCAAATGGAAAATGCGGGAGATTAAACAAAAGAACCGCGAGTTCTCTCAGCACTATGCTCAGTTTCAAGTCATTGCTGCCAATATGGATTGGAATCCATCAGTTTTACGTAATGCCTTGAGATCGGGACTGTCTGAGGAAATGAAGGACTACTTCACTGATGGCGATATGCCCGAGGAATTTCCCACCTTTGTGACGGTTTCCCACAAATGGGATACTCAAATCCGCCAATGACGTGTGGAGAATGCTGCACAGAATAAGGGAGGATGGGTAGATTTTGCCTCCCCAAGGCCTCCTCCCCCCCCCGAAGGCTCCAGAAACTGCTCCCGCTGGAACATTCACAGGATAAACAGGACCTGCACGTATGGATCTGTGTGCGGGCAGGAGGAGGATCTTGGCGGAAGATAGGGCAAAGAGGTTTGCGCACGGGACGTGTTTTTACTGTGGTGGGTTTAACCACAGAGCAGCAGAATGTGCGGCAAGGAAGAAGGCTCAGACTTTGAAAGTGGAGGGAGCAGATGTTCAGGAAGTAGGAACCAAGGAGGGTTCCAAGGAATAGGGAAAACATTATGTCAACCCAAGTATGATGGTACTTTGGTTGACAGAAAAAGTTTTGTTTTAAACACTTTAAAATGTTTTGAAATTTCGTGATTATCAGTTAGCAGGGTGGAGGTATGGGAAGGATTCATGGAAGGAAAACATTTAGTTATAACCTGCACATTGACCGTGAATAACCAAGAAATCCCTACACATGTGCTGATTGATTGTGGAGCTATGGGCATTGCATTTATGGATCAAAATTTTCTTCGCCATCACCAGATACCCCTTCAAGAGTTGAAGGAACAGAAACAGATTGAGGTCTTTGATGGGAGACTTATTGAATCAGGAGATATTACGCATATCGCCAAATTTGGCATGAAAATACAGAACCATGGGGAACAATTAACGATGTTTGTTACGAACTTGGGACATTATCCTATCGATCTTGGAATTTCCTGGTAAAGGCTACATGATGTTGCAGTATGATTTGCATCAAATACAGTGACATTTGGGTCACAATACTGTACCACACATTCTCATAATACATCTGTTACAGTTCAAGGAGTTACTGAGGAATCTTCTAATCTAGTATATCAAGCTCAGAATATATTCCAACCTCAGATACGACCAGAGGGACCCTTTCGAGGAAATATTGTTATGCTTAATCGATCATCCTTCTTTCAAACAGTTAAGAGAGGAATACTTACGATATTTAAGGCATCACTCTACGATATCAATAATGCTACTGAGGCAAAAGAATTTGAAGAAACACCCCCTGGAGGTGGTTGTTCCTGAACAGTATCATGAAGTTCTGCCCTTAGTTAGCAAGATATTGGTGGATTGGTTACCACCACATAGACCCGGCATTGATCATGAGGCACGCCTGAAGGAAGGAGAGATACAAACATGGGGACCGTTGTACTCGATGTCAAGGACAGACTTGGTAGTCTTGAATGAATGGCTGGAAAGAAAAATGTCCAAAGAGTTTATTCGCCAGTCATCGTCACCTTTTGCGGCTCCTGTTTTGTTTCCAAAGAAACCAGATGGAGGTTTATGATTTTGCATTGATTACAGGGATATTAATAGTAAAACGATAAAGAATCAGTATCCCCTTCCATTAATACAAGAAACATTAAACCTTGTAGGAAAGGCCCGTATATACACGAAGCTGGATGTACGAGGGGCATATAATTTACTTTGAATAAAGGAAGGGGATGAACATAAGTTAGCTTTCCGAATCTGGTATGGACTGTTTGAACCAACAGTAATGCAATTAGAGACAACAAATACAGCAGCAGATTTTCAGGGGTATAGTATTAATGCCATAATGGAGGCCTTGAACGACTTTGCATCAGCATATCTGGACGACGTTCTGATATATAGTGATTCTGAGGAAGAACTTATTGGCCATGTGAAATGGATTATGGAACGTTTGCTAGAGGCAGGATTGTATTCGAAACCAGAGAAATGCGAATTTTATCAGAAAACAATAAGATATCTGGGTTTAATTATATCGATGAAGGGGATTTCTAGGGATCAGAATAAGGTAGAAACCGTACAAAACTGGAGCCGAGAACAGAAAACTAAGCATGGACGACTTAATCTCCTCTTTGAAGTACAACAATTTCTCAGGTTTCGCAATTATTATCGACTATTCATCCCAAAGTATTCTGAGAAGACGGAACCCCTTACAAGGCTAACAAAGAATGCTGAACAAATTGTATGGGAATCAGTACAACAATTGGCCTTCAAAACAATGATTACCGCGTTTACTACAGCACCGGCACTCCGCCATTTTGACTATAACCTTGAAGTTATTATTGAAACCGATGCCTCTGATGATGTATCTGCAGGAGTGTTATCCCAGCGAGACAATGACGGAGTATTATATCCTGTACCATACTTTTCGAAGAAACATACCCCTGCAGAGTGCAATTACGATATATACGATCAGAAACTGATGACCATTATTAATGCACTTGAGCCGGGGAGACCCGAGTGCAAAGGTGCTGCATATCCATTACAGTTGATAACTGACCATCAAAACCTCGAGTACTTTATGACGAAGAAGATCTTAAACCGAAGACAGGCTTGGTTGTCTGAATTTCTACCTTATTTCGATTATGGGATAGTATATAGATCAGGGAAATCAAACAGAAAAGCAGATGCGTTGACAAGGAGGCCGGGAGACCTCCCTGAGGGGGAGGATGAAAGATTGAAAAATATGGAACAGGTGGTTCCAAAGCCGCAGAACCTACCGAAACAATTGTGTTTGTTGGCGGACACCCCGTCCACTCAGGGCCGTCCCTCTATTTGCAATCTTAAGACTGAGGCATATGAAAATGTCCCTCTACCAGGGGAAATATTGGAAGCCATATGAATTAACGGCAGTTTAAAGAAGATCACTATGGCAGACTGTACAGAGCAGGATGGGAGAGTTCAGTATCGAGGAAGGTGTTATATCCCGGAGGGTGACCAGCTACAGCTATGGTTGATACAGGACCACCACTATACTGCCTTAGCTGGACATCCAGGTAGTCTAAAGACACTTGACCTTCTGGATAGACAGTATAACTGGAAGGATATGCGAAGGCAGGTGAATCAGTAAGTACAGAATTGTGATAGTTGTCAACGATCCCGGAGTTCTTGACATTCGATGTTGTGGGTCCTTCGACCATTGTCAGTTCCTTGTAAGCCGTGGGAGGATATTTCAATGGATCGTGTGGTGGGGTTACCAGAATGCGAAGGGTTTGATGCAATTTGGGTAGTAGCGGATAGGCTCTCAAAGTGGCGACATTTCATCCCTTGTCATACAACGATTGACGCTATTGATATGGCCAAGTTATTTGTAGGAGAGGTCGTACCCCTTCATGGGCTTCTAGCAATGATCGTTTCGGACCGAGGCTCTCAGTTTGCTTTAACCTTATGTGGCCAGGTTTGCAGTCGTGTAGGGATCGACCGACGAATGTCAACAGGGTTCCATACTCAGATGGACGGCCAAACAGAACGAATGAATGCCAGTATGGAACAGTACCTGCGAGTGTTCATTAATTCTCAACAGGACGATTGGGTACAGTGGCTCCCCTTCGCTGAGTTTGCTGCAAATGATGGAGTATTGGAGACAACTAAGTGTACTCCTGTCTTTGCGGTCCAAGGAGTGGATCCTCGAAATTCGTTCGCAAGAGAACCAACAAAGGACCAAGATTATCGACGCCTGAATGCTGATCTGGTCGAAGCTACGATGCAACGGATCCATGAGCATCTCCGGGCAGAAATGAGACGAAGTCAGGCCATACAGGAAGTGGGGGCAAACCAGACTCGAATTCCTGCACCGAATATACAGAACAGTACCCGGGTATGGCTGGACCTTCGACATATATGAACTACCCGGCCCACTCGGAAGCTGGATTGGAAGTGGTCAGGACCAAATAAGGTTCTTGACAGGATATCTCCGTATGCATATGAATTGGAATTGCCCATGTCAATACGAATTCACCGAGTTCAACGAGTCTCACTTGTGGATCCCGTGTAGGATGATCCCCTCGTTGGGCAAAGAGTGGAGCCTCCTCCCGCTGTAGAGGTTAATGGCGAGGAAGAGTATCAGGTATCTAGTGTTGAGGACAGTAGAATGTATCAGAACCAGTTACAGTATTTAATAAGGTGGACTGGGTATGATTCTTTAACTTGGGAACCTACGAAGTTTCTGGATGGTCTACAGGCAGTAGAAGAGTTTCACCGGCGATACCCGCAGAAGCCGGGGCCATAGGAGAATGTTCTCGGAGGACCCCGAATCTAGGAGGGGGATACTGTCACTGGCTGGGAATATACGAACGGACTTAGAAAGAATAATGGGAAACCCCATCGTGGTGTGGGAGGAATTGTGTTACGGAAAGACACAGACGTTGGGAGATGGGGAGGATGCGGCGAGATAGTGGCTATACAATTTGGTATGATAAGAAAGTGGTCTGAGGTATTGCGACGTCGGATGATGTGGCATGGTTGTACTGATAATGAGTAATGTTGATGGTGTGTAAGATCATGGGATCAGGTTTGGATGGTACATCGGAGCATCAGGAATGGTTCGAGGATGGCAGACGAACTGTATATAAAGAGAGTATTGTTGGCGTTGGAGGATTTACTTTTCTTCTCTCTTTACTCGTTCTCATGTATAGCAAAGCAAGTCATGACTTTGAAACAGCTTTGACTCTGGTCTTGTCTTAATTCTCTCAAAACGAATATCGAGCTCTTCGCCTTGTTTTCCGATATCACATTCATGTTACCCATATCACCTACGCCCGACCCCGCCCGTTACAACAAGCAGGTGAAAGCATAAAAGGATCAGCAGAACTGCCAGTCGAGAGTCAATCATGAACATACCCGAGCGTGCTTTCACTGTCTGCATTTACTCGGTGAGACGATTTGAGTAGCGATACTCATGAGTCAATCGGAGTTGATCTGCAAAAGTTCCAAACGGTCAGCAGCGGAGAAAGAGGAGCAGACGAAAGCATGCAAGGAGGGGAAGTTAAGTAGCCAGTTGAGCGTCAATCATGGACATACCCCAGCGTTCTTGCACTGTCTTGATGTACTCAGCGAGACGAATAGATTGAGCATATCCACGAGTCAATCCTAGACGATCTGCAAAAGTTGGAACAGGGTCAGTACTGGTGGAGTAGGAGAAAGAGGAGATGTAGAGCAGCCAGTCAAGAGTTGATAATGGACATACCTCAGCGTGCTTGCACCTTGTTGAGGTACTCGGCGAGACGAATCGATTGAGCATATCCATAAGTCAATCGGAGTTGATCTGCAAAAGTTCGAAGGGGGTCAAGACTGAAGGAGGAGGAGAAGGATGAGAAGTAGAGCAGCCAGTCAAGCATCAATCATGGACATACCCCAGCATGCTTCCATTGTCTGGATGTACAGGGCGAGACAAATCGATTGAGCATATGCAGGAGTCAATTGGAGTTGATCTGCACAAGTTTGAAGGGGTCAGCACCAGAGAAGGAGGAGCAGGTGAAAGCAGAGAAGAAGGAGAACTAGAGCAGCCAGTCAAGCGTCAATCATGGACATACACCAGCGTGCTTCCACCGCCGTAATGTACTCGGCGAGGCAAATCGCTTGAGCATACCCACGAGCGAATCGGAGTTGATCTGCAAATGTTCGAAGGGGTCAGCACTGGAGACAGAGGAAGTGAAGCAGGAGGTGAAGCAGGAGGTGAAGCAGGAGAAGTAGAGCAGCCAGTCGCAAGTGAAAAATGAATATACACCAGCGTCTTGCTGAACTGAGGGAGACAAATCGATTCAGCATACCCATGAGACAATCGGAGTTGAGCTGCAAAAGTTTGAAGGAGGTCAGCACTGCAGCAGAAAGAAGGTGATACGGCCCGGCGCAGCGAGAGAATGAATTTCATACAGCATATAAAATAAGGTTCCATGGTAATGACATCCATTTCTGATGGTGATGGTGATGGTGATGGTGATGGTGATGGTGACAATGTCTCAAATAAAAGATGGAGCAAGTAAAATTTGGCTTCCGGGGTAGAAGTGGTTGTCAGGGTAATAGCAATAGTGATGATGATGGTGACAATGCTTCAAATAAAGGATGGTGTGAGTAAAATAAGGCTTCCGGTGTAGAAGTGGTTATCAGGGCAATGGCAAAAGTGCAGATGATGGTGAAGGTAATGGAGATAGTGACAATGGTGCGAATAAAGGATGGGACGAGTAAAATAAGGCTACAGGTGTTGAGATGGTTGTCAGGGTGATGGCGATGGTGATGGCGATGGTGATGGTGATGGCAATGATGGTGGAAAATACTCTAAGTCCAAAATCGGCAGGGACACATTGTACACCAGCTGGTATGAAAACATCAATATGAGTTATTCAAACCAAGCATATCTTGCTGTCGTCAGAGAGAGTTCACCAATCTGGTGAGCAATTCCCTCATCTCAGCAATGTTAACAAGCATCCAACAATGTAATTTGGGTAAAACTTGTACCAGCCAATTTCAGAAGCCTCAGAAACCCGGCAGAACCCTCAGAAACCTCGTAGAAACTTCAGAAACGTCACAATTCAAAAACAGTTTTTGCTGATGTGGATGATGGAGTCTAAATAGGACAGACTACAACTACAAAAGTAGGATGTCAATAGTCAGTTACAGCTCAATTGGATGATCTTGAAGGCGAGGATTATCAGCACATTAATGTGGAGTTTACAGACCAACATCCTGGTGGATTACAACCGAAGAAGCCCTGCATAGTCCGTATCTGGCATCTCAAGTAAGCACTACATTTTAGTTTTCATCTGTTTTTGGTGTGTGCCAGCTAATGGGCATCCTTCCTAGGTATAACCATGATGTGGTAGCCGATCCCCTGGCCTACCCAATACATATCTCATGGCATCCTGACTATACCCAGGCATGGGCAGAGGCCAAGCGGTTTCGTGAGGCATGGGTATCATACAATCTGTATCTTCGTCTTGATTAGTCAGAAGAGTTGTAATTGTGTATAGCCCGATCGTATGATAGAAAATGCAGCGGGGGAAAGGAATTGAATTTAGTATCTACATGCTTCAAAATGTTAATAGATGAATTAGTAGCTGTGGGGTTACATATATGAACTAGGTGGACACCCCTGGCTAATCAATTGTACCAGCTCAAGAAATTGTTCTTTTGTATCCAATACACGATTAGCCTGTCTCAGGGATTCGTATCCTGTACTATGATGTAAAGAGATACTACATCGAAAACTAATGACTGCAGAATACCCCTGTCCACATACATTGGAGTTACATATACCAATAAGACTTCCCCATTTGGATCAAAGTTTGTTCGATCTGACAGCCAGGAAGCATTGCTCTTCCATTTCACACAGGTACCATACCCTTGTAGTTAATATTGTTGGGTCATGCTAATGTCTATAGCTTAATGAGCTTTTCTGGGATGAGAAAAATTACAATATTCCATCCCCAGCAGTCATTATTTAAGATGCAGCAGCAGGCTGACTAGTGGCGATTCTGAAAGCATAACCGAATTCAATCCACCTGCTGTTCCAGTAGCATGCAGTAAAAAACATGAAGATTCAGATCCGCAAGAAAAATTACTCTGAAGACCAGCAAATCAAGTTACAGGATCATCATTGGGTATGGTACATTGTGAAAGGCATAATGAAGTTGGTAAAGGCAGAGCACAGGTCTTGTTCCGCCTAAGAGAACCTGAGCAGTTAATCTTTGCAGCCAGTGGTTAATGAAGGAATCCCAGATAGTATCAGCATATACAATTACACAGGATAATTTGAGTTATCATGTAACTTCCCGTAATGAGTCTTACCATAACCGATCAATGAGTGGCTCAACCACCAGATGTGGCTGGGGCAGGTGGTGAAATACTGTCATGAGCAGATTCAAGACATGCTTTGGAAATTAATGAATATGAAGAGCCAAAGTTGAGTTGGTTTGCCCATTGTCATCGATATGACAGGCTGTAGTGCTCTGACATTGAATGTCTCATACCATGCTATTGGCCTACTCATCCCTGAATGGCATTGGGCTAAGGATCATACTTTGAGGATAGAACGTATGACACTGGTAAGGGAGTTCAAACAATACATTGCTAATACCGCTCAACTAGGTCGAACTGGTGCACCCTGTAAATCCACAATTGTGAAGACCTACCTGCTTCCCTGCTGATACCAGCTTCTTTCTTTTGCTCATGCCTGACAGCCTATCCCCAAGTAGCTTTTGCATCCATGATGGAGACTGGATGGACCCTCGTAGGTCCCCAGCAGCTGGGCACCTGGTTCTGGCCTCACAGAAGATGAGCTGCACCCCATGCCATTGGTGTTGGAGCAACTCAAACCAAATGATGATCAACTACTGCATGATCATACCGCCCTTGAGCAGGAGTCATTTTGGAGCCAGGTAAAATCAGAGCATGCACAGAGCTTCTCTAAACTGCAAAGGACTTTTTCAGTGGAGGCTAGAGAAGCATTTGAATCGGTACTACCAGAAGGCATAGGGGTGCAGCTGGGAAATCCTCCACCTCCTAATGTTGCGAGGGTACCTAAGCGAAATGTACAGCCGTCTACCTAGTAGTCTCAGGAATCTTGTAGGTAATCCTCGTTTGATTTGTTGAGGATAGCTTCGGAGGGTAATTGCCTGGTGACAATGCAGTGGTCAACCTCTTAGACATTGCCTTGTTGAATTAACTGGGTGGCGAGACGGTAATAGTGCGTTGCAGTAACACAATATCGGTAGAGGATAGCGAAGATGATCATGTTAACGTCGAGATCACAAGGAGGCATGAAAAATATAAATCTGGTAATATTCTTAAGATTGAAAACTTAATAATATTTCAGGTTTGTTGTCCACTGTGTTTGTGCTGACTGTGCATCGTGCTGCTAGAGCTTGTCCTTTCTTCGACAGGAGGCAGAGGTAGTCTTTTATACCACAGCAGCGAAATGACCATTTCCATTCAGAGCCATATAAGCAAGGCGTGATGGTACATCTCTTTCTACTAGTATGATGCACGCATTCGTACACTCCTTATCTGATGTAGCGCACCCGGTCAGCAGCAATGTGGTGGTTGCTTGCCGTTGCTTCTGCTGCATGAAACTGCTGTGTGCCCAAGCGCTTGCTAATGCCGATCTTGGGAAACACTGCAGGGATTTCCTTTTGACAATATATGTGCTGGAGCATCACCAGGCATCCCGAAGGTTATCCTGCGCCTGCTGGTTTTGCCCCACTCAGGCTATAGTAACATGTCAGCACTTTTCTTGAGCACCTGAAGTGTGTGTAGGCCATACAGCAAACACAGAATTTCAGCGATATTGCTGATGCAAGTGTCGGACCACAACTTCAACTTTGATATCTCTCTTCCACATTGAGTGGACTAGTGGATGACAGGGTTTTAAATCCCTCAAGCGTTTTGTCAGCGACCAACCAATAGCTTGCCATGTAACTAGTGAGCTCATGTCTTATGTGAGGTGGCGCGGATGCACCCCACCGGGTAATGTGCCCAAGCGCAATGGAGCCATGGATCGTCAACTCGTTGTCCCGGACCCGTATCTGCAAGGTAGAATCAACTACCTGGGCGCAGGAAGCCCCAACTCTCCGATATCATCTCGGGGAAGTGCAAAGTCCCTCATACTGGGATAGTATCGTCTTTCCAACCCAACCAGGAGGCTTTGTAAAGGTCCGATAACTGGTTTGTCCCAACTAGTGAAAGATACCGCTGGTCTGATGCATAATACACGGCTGACACGAAGGTCCCCGCAATGGCGTCATGTTGTATTGGCAGTTGGGTCGCTTTGAGTGCCCTGTTTTTACAAACCGGGTTTTATTCTCTCTTATCGCTATACCATGCCTCTACCAGCTGTATAGGTTCAAGTCCTTATTGCTGTCAGATCCAGTGTGGGTGGTATCTCTACGAGGAATTGCAAGCCCACGGCAAGACACGGTATTGGAGCATAGAATATATGCTGCCATTTCAGCTGGGCTATGTTGGGCCTCCCGCTCGCTCGATAGCAGTACCCCCAGGGGTGCCATCACTAACCAACAACTTTATTCCGGTTGAGGTGAGTATGAGTTTGACTTTACTGTCGTACCTGCACACATGCTATGGGGAAACCCCTAACAGTACCTTCCTCTCCAGTTCCGGTGACCTCAATGGAAAGTCCAACGTAAGATGACTACAAAGTAGTGTTAGCAACGGGTCCAAATTGCCGGGTCTGTTCCGGGCCTTGTTCCACCCAAAACCGGACCGTGGCAACTGGTCTTACCACACGAAAAACCTGGACCATTGGAAATGGGCCTGTTGTACCACCAAAAACCCAGTATTTCAAGGTCACACTTTTCACTCCAATTAAGTATTTGAGTTCTGATCATATCACAACATGATTAATATGTAGATTGTGCAGTATTAGTCGCTCTTTCACCTGATGCTGTCAGATTTGCGATCCGACAAAGTATTCGTGGAGTTGCGATCGAAAACCTGCAAATTTCACTTGAAGTCTGCCATTATTTCACAACCACTCAACGACTATCAGTCGGATTGCAAATTTGAATGCGGCAGGTGAAAGAGCGGCTAAAGCTGAGCAATTTACTTATTGACGATATCATGATACGATCAAAACTCAAATATTTAATTGGAGCGCAAGCTGTGGGAACGGTATTTTTGCAATCGCGGTCCGGTTCCAACCCGGCCAAAAACCCACAGTTCTATATCCGGTCCGGGTAAGAAACCCGCCAAGACAAAGTGTGTCGGGTTTTTGCCCAGGTCTGGAACCGAACCGAACTGAACCACTGGTCAAAACCCTGACTACTGGCGGGTTACCGGGACCCATTGCTAACACCAGTGCAAACAATAGATACGACGCAGAGGAGCACATATTATAACCGAAGTATTGGGTATATCCTTCCCTTGGGGTTCCAAAAATCAATCAAAAATAAAAATAATGATAACCTCCACATTCTTTTTGTGCGGTTTGAGTTTGAACAAATTCAATTCTTCGTTTTCTGATTTTCGGCAGTGTTGGTTTGTTCTCATTCCATCTCTTGTGTTTCTCCATCGGGGGATTACGAACATAATAGGTGTTGATCAGGTAGGGCGCAATTTTGGGCAAATGTTCCCAAGATTGCCAGGTATTTTCATCATTGGAAAAACCTATCCACTTGACTAAGAACACATGCTGTCAATGGTCGTTGTCGGTTGGTCCACTAGCAATGATTGCCTCGGGGACCCATTATTGGAAATCCGCTCAACCCCGGGCCTGTGTTTGCCTGATGGCGGAGCGGCCAATGTGGCCTTGTCATTCTGTATATAGAGAGACCGCTAGAGTAGAGAGAACGATATCGCTTTTGGACTATCTCACAGCGCCCGCTACCATTTCCAATATGTTTTGAGCCCGGACAGCGCAGCGTTTTAGTCAGCCTAAGACTTTCACCCACATGCGTTTTTTCAAAGGTCAACTCTAGACCTTCCGTTCTGAGCTTCCCACCAGGCCAGGAACGCTACATCTAAGTCACTCATCCAAGTGCACTTCCGGTTTATTTTCTAACATTCACTCTAGACCTTCTGTTTTGAGATTTTGTTCAATCTCCTTCACACAGACAACGAAGTTCTTGCAGCATTTCTTCTCTCTTCTCTGAACTTTGTGATTAGTTGTTAGCGATGCTTCTAGCGGTGGTGCTAGTTGTGCAACTGCCGGTGATAGTGCTGCCGCCACTTTGATCACCCCTGGTCATCTACCACGCTACAGTGACTCCTGGCACAGAAATCCCTCACAATGATAAATAATTCTCTAGCTCCCCTCCCAGGTCTTCCGATTAACTGGCGCTTGGCACCATGCTGGAACACATTCAGATCTGTCCTTTGACCGAAGGATTTCATATATAAGGACCTCCTTCCGCCTCCTCCCTCCTTCACATCCAACTCATTGTCGCTTATTCTCATTCCACATTCTTTCTTCTATCTCCCCTTCGCTTTAACCCCTCAGCTCCCAGTCAGATTTTCGAAATTGGTTACTTGCTGCCACCGACATCTTTGCGGAGAAGGATTGACTTGCACTGATCAAAGACAAGGAACCTCGACCTCCTGCCACCAAGGATGACACTGGATGGGCACCAGCATCCACCAGCTCCTCTCCCCCCATCGACTCCAAGCTGATAGAGGGCTAACAGACATGGGATACAAAAGCCACTAAGGTCCAGGGCCTGCTAGGACGAATGCTTGATGCCAATCTCCGAGACATGTATTCAACAGAGAGAGACCCAGCGACTGTGTGGAAGATGCTGAAGGAGCGGTACCAGGGGAAGGACAAGCAAAGAATCTGGTTCCTCAGGAGTGAGCTGTCTAAGGTACAGTACCAGGGGGAGGATATGTCAGATTTTATGTCGAAATTGCAGAAGCTGTTCAACCAGCTTCTCAGTGCTGGGTGCACAGCCTATGAGGACGATGACAGGATTTTCCTCTTGCTCAACACTCTACCCATGGAGTACCACCCTTTCAGAACGAGCATCACCAACGCTGAGTCTCTGGCCTTTGCAGAGGTATGATTCAGACTCATTCTGGAACATGAGAAGCTCGGTGGGAGGAAGGCAGGATCCAGGAGAGGAGGAGTTGGGTTCTATGCCGAGAATGGGAAGCCTTCGAAGATGGCACACAATCAGCGGCGTGGGAACCGCTCCAAGGACATGTGCAGCTACTGCCACTTCAAGGTACACTGGGCGAAGGACTGCAAGAAGAGGATTGCCAGAGAGGATCGATGCGGCCAGGGGTCTGCCAACGCAAGGCAGGCTGTTGCTTGGATGGCGCAGGTCAATGCACACCATAATGCATACTGTTCTCCTCCCACCCTGGATCGGTGGATTGTTGATAGCGGAGCCTCACACAATATGATCTCCCAGCAGGGTTACTTTATCACCTATTATCCTGACTCAACCACAGTCACTCTGGCCAACAACTGCATTGTGAAGGCCACAGGTAGGGGAGATGTGGTGCTGCTCTTATCCTCTGGTGATATTACACTCAAAGATGTGCTCCATATTCCATCACTTGGATTCAGCTCGCTTCTCTCTCTTTGCCTGAACCACCGGTCAGGGTGCCAAATTGTATTCAACCAGCCAGGTTCAGGACCACCTAATGGAGATTTCGAGGGGGCTGATCATGTCATGCACATTTTGAATGGTCCTGATATCATAGCAACTGCGACACTCATTGGCCACTCATATGTGCTTCACACCAAGAGGAATCCGGTTGTCCATGCTGCTCTTGCCACAGCCTTGGTGCCCATCAGATGATCTCCTATCCTGCATCCCTCGAGGATATCTGCTGATTCGCTGTTCCAATGGCATCTATGCCTTGGGCCTATTGGATTTGAAAGAATCAAACGGCTGGCCAAGGATGCAGCCTCTATCAAATTGACCTCCACAGCAGTCGAGGCATGTGCTGCATGTCTGCAGGGGAAGCACACCCGACATCCATCATCCAAGCCTGCTCAATGGGCCTCGAATACTCTCGATAGGGTCCACTCTGATCTCAGGAGACCAATTACTTCTCAATCTTTGGGAGGAGCGAAGTATTATATCAGTTTCAGGGATGATGCGACATCTTGGACGGAATTGGAACCCATCAAGAAGAAAAGTGATGCTCTTGGCAGCATCAAGAAGTACTTTGCACAATATGAGGCCATGCATGGAGTGAAGATTAAGGCATATCGCTCTGATAATGGTGGAGAGTTCACATCTCACGCTTTCGATGAATTTCTGGCCACCTCTGTATTCAAGCATGAAGTCTCTGCTGTCTATTCACAGGAGCAGAATGGAGTTGCAGAGAGGGTCAATAGGACGATTGTTGGGCGAGCAAAGGCAATGCTGTATGGTGCTCTACTTCCTCTCTTTCTGTGGGCTGAAGCAGCGAGGACTGCTGTTTATATTATGAATCGAACTTCCACCAGGTCTCAAACGAAGTCCCCTTATGAGTTATGGACTGGGATGCCTGCCCAATTGCTAGTCCATCTACAGCCCTTTGGATGCGAGATCTGGCATCATGTTTCAAAAGACCTTTGAAGAAAGTGGGATCCCAATGCAATTAAAGGACATCTTGTGGGCTATGAGGGCAGAAATCAGTATAGGGTGTACTGCAACCATTCGATAATCATCACCAGGGATGTTGATTTTGTACCTACAGCGCCAGCGGCAGCGCTATATCCACCTGGGGAAATCATCAATGAAGATGAAGAGGAGGACTCAGAAGTTGCTTCAAAGCCTTCGAAGGCAGAGTTACAGGCAGATACACCACCACCACCAGCAGACGACACCAATCGAAGTCAGGACAATAAGGAAAGTCTTGATTCGATTACAGTCAAAGCTCCTGCTCCAAAGACAGCAGTCGATGATGAAGGAACCAGAGCAGTTGTAGGACCATCGAGAAGACAGAGCTCACGAAGGAATGCTGGTATATTTAGTACCCCACAATTCCACGAGGAACAGTCACAAAGCACTCAGCAGACTGGCAGCAACAAGGGACACGCTGCAGTAGCACAGGCAACTACATCCATGGAAGAGTCTCGAACTTGGGAAGAGGGTATGGATTCCCCACAACGAAGTCAGTGGGATCAGGCATGCCAAGAGGAACTGGCATCGATTTTGAACAATAAAGTCTGAACTGAAGTGCATCGAAACCAAACAGAGCATCAAAATATAATCGGATGCAGATGGGTCTCTAAGACCAAGTATGGACCAAAAGGAGATGTCCAGCAGTATAAGGCACAACGGGTAGCAAAGGAATATACACAGTCATAAGGTATCGAGTATCTGGAAACATTTTCCCCAGTGGTCAAGTTTCAAACACTTCGCCTTCTACTTGTTCTTGCAGTATCAAAAGACTTTGAAATCCACCAGATGGATATTAAGACCGTATTCCTTGGGCAGGATCTGAGCGGCGATGAGCAGTCCATATACATGGAGCTGCCTCCAGGCATTTCGAGGGGGCCCCAGGAGGAAGTGGTCCTCCAACTTCACAAGACTTTGTATGGCTTAAAACAGTCATCTCGGGTTCTCAACAAGGCATTGCAAGGATTCTTTACACTGCATGGTCTGCAGCCAGGGGAAGCAGATCACTGTGTATACTTCAATGCCTCTCAAACTCTCTTCCTTATGGTCTATGTGGATGACCTTGTGTTGATTGGTGATTTGGAAAGTGTCCAGTCAATGAAGAAGAAGTTGAATATTCGTGTTGAGATGTCAGATCTTGGTCCTCTCTCCTACTTTCTAGGAATTGCAGTTACTCGAGATGAGAATGGACTTCATCTCTCACAGGAGCGGTATGCTGAGGAGATTCTTCGATGGTTACAGTTCTCCTCCAGCCACCATTGCAGTACTCCTCTCAGTCCAGGTATGAAGCTCAGAAAGGAATCTGGAGCTCTTCTCTCCCAACATGATGCTACTCTCTATTGAAGCATCGTTGGTTCGATCATGTGCCTGATGCTGGCTACCAGGCCAGACCTTTCATAAGCAGTGGGAGCAGTCTCTCAGTTTTCCAGTGCTCCCAGCGTCCATCATCTTGCAGCCCTCCATCACATTCTCAGGTACATTCGAGGATCTGCACACCTGCAACTGCACCTAACAAGGTGATCTGCATTCGAAACAACTCCCAAGGCGACCACACTGACCAAGTCCCACTATCCCAAGATTCTATGGGACTCTGAGATCACTGGTTACAGTGACAGCGACTGGGCTGGGTGTCTCGATTCGCGCCATAGCACTGGTACATACATCTTTCTGGCTGGTCAATCGCCAGTCTCCTGGTCAAGCAAGAAACAGGCCACTGTGGCCTTGTCCTCCACCAAAGCTGAGTATATGGCACTCAGGCAGGCTACTAAGGAAGCAATTTGGATTCGCTTCCTCCTCAGTGAGATTCTGGATCGCCAGTACAAGATGCTCCCATCTATCACCATCTTTGCAGATAACCAAGGATGCTTCGCACTTGCTCACAATCTCGAGTACCATGCTCGCACCAAGCATATTGATATTCAGCATCATTTCGTTAGGGAAAAGGTTGAAGGAGGAGAAGTATCTCTGGAGTATACTCCCACTGGACTTATGGTAGCAGACTGTCTTACGATGGCTCTGCCTAGGGAGTAGTGTTAGCAACGGGTCCAAATTCACGGGTCGGTTCCGGGTCCGGTTCCAACCCGTAACCAAACTGTTGCAACAGGTTTCCACACAAAACCCGCTCCTTAAAAGTTAACATTTCTTGCTACAATCAAGTATTTGAGTTCTGAACATATCACAAGATGATCAATGTGTCGAGTGTGTAGTTTTAGTCGCTCTTTCACATCCCGGTTTCAGATTTGCGAACAAACAAGTATTCGTTGAGTCACGATCGAAAACCCGCCAATTTCGCGGAAATTCAGCCATTATGTCACAATCATTCAACCAATATCCATCAGAGTGCAAATTTGAATGCCGGAGGTGAAAGGGCGGCTAAAGCTGAACAATTTACGTATCGACCATGTCATGATATGATCAAAACTCAAATACCTAATTCAACCCAAAGTTGTAGGAACCATAAAGTGAAACCGCGGTCCGGTTCGAACGCGTCCCCGAACCCGGTGGGTACCCCTGTTTTCTGGGGTACAACCAGCACTAGACCATCTGGTCCAGTTCAAAACTCGGACCGCAGCCGGGTAACCCGGAACTGTTGCTAACACTACTATGGAGAAATATGTCCATCACCGCGCCGGTATGGGCATCTTTTAGTTTCAGCTGCAACTGTGTTTCTTTGTGTTGTTTGCTTGTTGAGTTGTGGTTGATTTTACTCTTTGATGGCTGTTGACCGCAGGCGGTTGTCACTGGAGTGCCATTGAGCAGGGTTAGGGTTGCAGGGTCACTGCATGGACCCGGGACTGTCAGTTTTTGTTTTTTTGGAAGCATCTGGCTTGATGCCGAGTCTGTCTCTTTTGACTTGTACTTAGTCTTTCTTTGTTATTTTCTTTGGTTCTCATTACTTTTGCTCTCTATATCTTGGACTTTTGTATGGGCGGGGTAATCACGGAGTGGGAATATTGGAAATCTGCTCAACCCTGGGCCCAAGTCCGCCCGATGGCGGAGCGGCCAATGTGGCCTTTTCACTCTATATTTAGAGTCACTGCTAGAGTATATCGAACGATATCGCTTTTGCCCTTTCTCACAGTGCCCGCTACTATTTCGAACACTCATCCTTCATCATCGACTTCAATCTGGGCAATCTCATGGTCTGTGATTTCGCTTCGATATGGTTCAAGTAGAGCCACATGGAACAAGGGGTGTATCTTTCATGTCGTCGGTAGCTCCAGTTGACACCAAGGCTTGTTAGTCCCAACGTTGCTCATTTTAAAAGGTCCATATAGCTTATCTTCGAGCTTTCGACATTGGTGTTTTGTTCAGATATTATGTCCATCAAGCATAACCATATCTCCAACATTGTACTGAGGAGGTGGTTTGGGTTTTCAATCGTAATATTTCCCCATCTTGTCTTCAGAGGATTCTAACTTGATTTTGAGTCGTCGATAGACATCCACAATGTAATGAGCGTATAATTCTTAACTGGACTTCTGTAGGCCAATTGGTGTGTGGATCATAGCCGAAATTCGCATTGAACAGTGTTAATCCTGTGGCGGAGTGCTTGGAATTGTTGTAAGCGTATTCTTCCAGTGTTAAAATTTCGCTACAATTGTTCTGCTGGTAGATGCAGTTTGTTCGTAGGAAGTGTTTGACTGTTTGGTTCATCAGTTCTGTCTGCCCATCGGTCTGTGGGTGGAAAGCTGTCGACAAAGATCGTTTGATGCCCAGGAAACTGTAAAGGTCCACAATGAAATGACCGGTGATTGTTCAGTTTCAATCGGATACTGTATCGGTTGGCATACCGTGAAACTTTGAGACGAGGTTGACAAACAACTGTGCTACCACTGCTGATTCTCTTTTCTCAGTTGGTATGAAGTGCACCATCTTGGTAAATCGATCGATTACTACCATGATCTTCTTATTGCTGTTGGACTCCAGTAAGTCAGTTATGAAGTCAACTGATATATGAATCCAAGGTGTGGATGGTAGTTCCAAGGGGTGGAGCAGTCCGTGGGTTGCGTATTGCGGGCATTTCATTCTTTCGCATGAGTCGCAAGTGTTGCAGTACTCCCTGACATCGTCTTCCAACGGTGGCCAGTGAGAATTACTGGCGATGAGTTCCATGGTTCGTTCACGTCCGCAATGTCCTGCTATCCAAGAGTTGTGTTCCGTTTCCAAGACCTCTTTCTGAAAACCCTCTGGTACATTTAACCTTCCTTTTCAACAAAACCTTCCTTCTGCATCCATACTTATCCTATCATCAACATTCTGTTCCTTATCCTGTACTGTTCTTAGTATCTTCCGATACTCTGCATCGTGGTCTATTTCATTTTTCCAGTTTTCCACATTCGCTGGTGTTAACTGTTTTACCACGAATCCTGCTAAGGCGATTTCCTGAAAATCGTCATCCTCGATGTCTGTTACTCCAATCTCTAGCCATATTTCTGGTCGGAGTAGAGCCTTAGACATTGTTGAAGTGGTACCTTCCTCTCTAGAGATGAACTCCGGGCATCTCACTAATGCAGCTGCCTTTCCATTGGCTGTTCCTTTTTGATAAACAATTTTTAAATGATATTCTTGCAATACTACTCCCCATCGTGCTTGTCTTCGATTGAGCTGATTTGTTTCTTTGATGTATTGAAGGTTCATATGGTCGGAAAAGACTGAAGTGGTGTGTAATATTCCTTGTAGATAATAACGCCACGTTTTCATTGCATATACGATTGGAAGCATATCTTTATTGTATATTTGGTAATTTAGTTTGGCTGCTGAGAACTGCTTCGATATAAACGCGACCAGGTGTATTTTTGCCTCTTCAAATCTTTGTGACAGAATGGCTCCTATTAACAAATCTGAGGCGTCTCTTTCGACCATGGCTGGTCATTCCTCATTGTAATGTCATAGTATCAGTGTGTTTTCTGCAGCGAGCAAGATACATATTTTGTAATAAGCGGCCTTCTGCGCTTCTCCGAAACAGAAATCCTTTCCATCCCCTTTTAATATAGCGGTGATTGGGGCGACAATTGCTGCATGTCCATTGATATATCGTGGGTAGAAATTCCAAAGTCCCGAAATGATTTGGACTTCTTTCTGTGTTGTCTAGTGTTAGAAACGGGTCCGGGTAACAGGCCAGCGGTCTGGATTTGAACCGCACAACTGGATAGATTCGGTTCCAGACCCGTCCAAAACCCCAACCAGCTGACTCTAGGCGGAAACACCCCAGACCCGTACCCATCAACCTGCGGGTTCCACCGGGTTTGGGTAGACCCGTTGGTGCCAATCCCCGGTTTTGCGTTTTGGGCTTCACGTTTACAGTCGCATTCAGATATGCTACTGTTAATCGTACCAAATTGACATTGGTACATCACTGTTCATTTTTGATGAATTAGCCGCCTTGATGTGCAAAACAATCATACTCACACGCCCAACCACATCCTGAAAATGAGCGTCAACAGAGGGTCAACGATAGTTGGTCTTGCATTTTCGATAATATGAGTGGTACTTGATCACAAGCATCCATAAAGAAGGATATGGCAGCCTTTAGAGGCAGAAATGTATGGGATAGTCTAGCCACATCCTCCGGGACAGTGACAACTGATTTCATTTACAGAGCTACCACTAAGTATTCTTGAGCCTTTTAGCGTATAATAACAGTCAAAACGATGTATATAGACAATAACCGCCACATTGTGCTGTGATTAACCATAATGGAAGGCCAACAATCGTTGACACTCTGTTGTCGCTCAATTTAAAAAAGGGGCAGGATGCGTTTCACTTTCACTTTTTCCTATAAAGGCAGCCAATAATCAGTTTATGACAATGTGCAACCTGTCGCCCCCCAGATTACCCATGATACATGACCAACCATCGTTGACGCTCCGTCGACGCTCATTTTCATGATGCGGCAGGGAGGGTATTGCAATCTGTTTTCCCAATAAAGGCAGCCAAAAATTCCTCTATGACTGACTACAACCTATCGGAGGTGTGATTTCCCAGGACGAATGACCAAAAATTGTTGACGCTCCGTTGACGCTCATTTTGCCATGTCCGTATCCACAATTTGCAATCATTTAATTTGGTACAGTCCATCATTCACATTGTTTTGGCTGCCTTTCTGGCATTTCCATTTACTTTCTTCTTGATCACTACGCTGTTCTTAATAATACATAGATAAATATAATGATAGTCTCCAAAATCCCATGTCTTTTAGTCAAAGCTCGTCATCAGTTCCAGGATCGCTCAATCCGCTGCTCTGGTCTCCAAAATGAATGTTAGCTGCATTACCACACCACAGATAGGGTACTAACCAGTGTATGTTCTTTCATCAGTCAGCATATCTGGATCAAAATCGGTATTGTGCAGGGTATCCTCATCATAATGGAAAATTCTGCACAAGGAAGAGCTGTATATGAATAAGTATATTCGGCCGGAAATTGATGATTTGAGAACGTTGAACTACAGAAGGGTTACTGGTTGGGGCAGGTGGTGTACCGGGTACAGGTGGAGTCGGCTCTGGAGTCTGCTGTCTGCGTCGGTCAGGTGGAGGTGCACATGTTCCTTTGCGTCTCCAGCGTGTCTGCGGATTGTTTGTGGTGCCATTTTGGCAAGGAAGGTAGCCGGACATTTGGTTGTGAAGAAGCATTGCCAGGTATCTTTGTATCCCAGCCTTCACCTTTTTATGCCCAGGAAACTCAACACCCTGCTTCTTCTCGTCTCGGACCTCAGCACGTTGTTTCTTAATGAGATATTTTGTTTCCTCTACTGCGGCACACAAAAACCCTTCTTTTGCCATTTTGGCTATATTCAACACCAGGTGCATGTCGGACTGTTACAGCTGTACCCGACCTCCTGGCCTTGCCATCATTGCAGACATGTTGAAACCCTACCAGACATCAGTTGCTGTTCCTAACAATGAAATTTTGATGTTACCTCTACCATATACACTACCCTAGCCTCCTCTAAGGTGATCAAAGCTTGCGTCGTCCACTCATGGGGATGCTTTTCAGAAACTTCAGCTGCGAGAATCGCAGAGCTGGTAACATCATGATGTTCGATTTCGCAGACTGTGCCGACAGATGCCTTTGTCGACCATGGAGGTTTCCCATTAGGGGCAGCAATAAATTTGTTACGTTGCTCTCTACGGACACCCGCTGTACGTCCGACGGATAATTAACCGGCATTTGCCTTGATATGGATATACTCACATCCAACCACATGCTGCTTCTTGTTTCTGCTGCTTCCAGTCTTGCGGACGATTTTTAAATGTGCATCCTGCGTCATATGATTGGTGGCTGCATTTGGCCGCATCGCGGTGAACCAACTTGTATCTGCACTATTGTTGTGTGCCAAGAATTTCGGTATTGGATGTACCACCCGCCAATATGCCAATATTCGATCCGCTCCCACCTTGCTGAGGTGGTTGTGTATCCATGATGTGCTGGTGTGGAATAGGAGAGGAAGATGATGACGAGAGGAAGTGGGAAGCCCTGAGGACTATATAGTTAGCTTCATGTCAGAATGGAATAAGTGGTAGCCAACATGATTGTTATGGTCAAGATGAATCCTACTAAGTATAGCTGCAAGTTGCAGTGGTTTCCCACTGCCCTGCAATTTGCAAAAAGTCAGTCTGATGTTGTTTGTTTGTTAACAGGGATAAATTGCGGTGTACCACCGCTGGAATCACCCAACTGCTAGATATTAATAGGATGCAGTTCGAGGGAAAGGACGTCTGCTGATGTTTGTCTCAAATCATCCCCAGGATATTACATGACAATGACACTAACAATCATGTCATGTTGTATGGTTAACATCACTATTTCTGATTTATTGACAGTAAAGACGGAGATTTTGCTTTGTTCAAAATGAGTAAACGTACCAACCGTGACATAAAAGACACAGCTTGCCTCCATGTTGTCCATAACTTGCAACATCCAACATCTCGCCCAACAACAAAGTCCATGCAAACTACAATGGTCAATGCTCTGAAAACGCACTTTTCTCCACTGCCAGCTGGCAGATACGGCAAATCGACAAAGCGGTCAACCCAAAGACATCATCAAGTAAATCAAGGCAAGAGCGGCTTGAAGGCAGAGAGAGTCCGAGCGCTTGGGGCATTGCGCAGCTTGCGATTCAAAAAGAAGCTTGCGGCGGAGAAACGATGAGAAATACACTTCTTAAGCAATGAAGAGACAGAGTAATGGATTGAGGATTATGTTGAGCCAAAAACCGCTGGGGCAAGACAGCGAGTTGAAGACCAAGAGGCAGCGGTTCAGCAAGAGTAGGACGATATGACGAATGCTGAAATCGCGGGTTTGATGTCCAGAAAGCCCGACCCGACATTTGAGGATATGCTCGTTGCTATCGGAGACAGTCTGAGTGATCTTGCAAGTTCTGATGATGGGGAGGATGTGGAAGATGAGGGTGATGAAGAGACTGCGCAGGGCAAGTTGAGCAAAGATGACGAACCCGGCTGGGTGATGGGCACTATTACCACAACTGTACAGCAGAGTATGGAGAGGTTTCAGCACAATCAGATGAAGCTCGATGAATTGACTCAACCGGGATGGGAGGATGCAGTGGACTACTTCTGTGAACGAGATGAGAAGTATGGCACAACCGAATTGAGGTTTCCGGCAGTCGTTCAGCCGCAAAACAATAATGATGCTCCAGCACCTTGACCGACAACATTTGGAGAGCTTATGGAGAATCTTGACATTGTCCCCTGAATATCGCAAAGTCCACAAGGCACTTCTCGACCAAGAAGTGGTCATATTAGGCTAGGTTCGTTGAAGCCGCACTCAAAATTGAGCTTATCTAGTTGTGAGCCAGCTGCGGAGCCCGATTCGTCAATGTTGCTGAAAGTGAAGCCAGTTGAACCAGTAAGCTTTTACCCCTGCATATAGCCTCCAGCTAATTACCATATAGATATCGGATTCCGACGAAGAGATTGTGACGGCTCCTTCATCTGCAGAAGATTCGATGTGCACACTGTAATTTTTGACGTTTGATCGTGGTGAAAAGCAAGTTGTTTACCAATTTTGCTACGTTTCAGCTTTTTCTTCCTTTCAGTGACCAAATTGTGAGACATGATATTTTGTCTGTGCATGTGCAAGGGTCGAACGCACCATGTGAATGTTCTTGAATCCAAATCGCACTGTAGGATGACCAAAACTTTCAATTTCTTTTTCCAAGTTACTGTTAAATGACAAAGCCAAAGCGATATTAGTGACACAATGTGCTAACAAAATTTAAGTGAGTGATGTCATACGTGTCATAGAAGGAGAGTTCAGTGTGCATGACGAATCAATCCGAACGACCACCATCATGCTAAATTCATCCATGTATCCAACTGCATAACTGTCCACACAGACCTGGTGCACATGGTTGAGATGTTTGAAATTGCTTGTGGTATGTCATGGAAATCGAGGAGAAGGAGCTGGATTAGGAATGGTGAGGAAGTCGATCAATATTTACCAAAAATTAGTGAAATGATCTACATGCCGTCAATTGCCGGCCGAAAGCACGGGAATGTGATAGGGCCACGTTATTTCTCACTCGGATAGCGTAGATAGCAGTTGATCAGAAATTGAAAGGTAACAAAACTCCTGGATGCAAATGATATTACATACAAAAGCAATACTGGATGTCAAAAATGCGTATGTTATTCATTGCATACAATTATTGAGTGTAGAAAGGCTGTTTCAATGTGATTAATGTGAGAGTCAACAGAGTATCAACGATTTTAAGTCTTACACATTCGGCAATCAATGGGCTGTATTGTCACATTCTTCCAAACTGATTGTATAAGTCAGCATTATTGCAACAAAAGCAAATGACTCGCTTGTTGCCACATGCTGAAAATGACCGTCAAAGGAGTGTTAACGATTTTTGGCATTGCGTCATGAAACATCCTGTAGGCTGTGTGGTTACAGTAAGTCATAATCGAACTATTGGCCGCCTTTCTATGGAACAATGGTGGTGGCAACATTTCTACTATGTCCTAAAAATGGGCGTCGACAGAGTGTCAATGACTTTTGGCCTTGCATCTTGGAAAATGCATGGGCTGTGCGGCGACAATATCCCATAATCGCGCTGTCGGCCGCCTTTCTAGGCAAAAACTCTTGCAACAACATCGCAACTATGTCGTAAAAATAAGCGTCAACGACTTTTAGCCTTGTATCATTCAAAATCCTAGGGCTGTATGGCGACATTAAGCCATAATCTGATTTTTCGCTTTCTTCCTAGGCAAAAATGGTTGCGACAACATCGCTACTATGTCCTAAAAATAAGCCTCAACGGAGTGTCAACAACTTTTCGCCATGCATCTTCAAAAATCCGAGGGCAGTGTGGCAATATTAACACAGAATCGAACTATCGGCCGTGTTTCTGGGCAAACATACTTTTGACGACATCGTTACTATGCCCCAAAAATAAGCATCAACGGAGTGTAAACAATTTGAGACCTTCCATCATAGAAAATCAAGGGGCTATGCGATTACAATGATCCATAATCATAGTACGTCCCGCCTTTCGACGCAAATATGTTTACGACATGATCGTAACCATCTCCCAAAATAAGCGTCAACAGAGTGTCAACTATTGTTCCGCTGGCATCCTGAATAATCTAACTGGAATGGATCGCAGATAAACTACAATGAACCTATCGGCAGCCTTTATTGGCAAAAATACAAGTGACGATATTGCATCCGCCTCCTACAATGGAGCGCCCTCTGTCCATCCAGGCTCCGAACGTTAAACAGCAATAAACTGCATTATGCCGTTCCTAAAGAGAGTTCTATGTGGTCAGTCGTTGCAATCCGTCCTTTTGTTCAACTTCACAAATATGTATGCAATGTCTTACCAATCTGATTATTTTCCTTGTAGCTGTAGAGTCAATATTTAAGAACGTACAGTCAGCTTAACTGTATCACTTTTTTTCCGCAGTCTCTCGAGTTGGATTCCCCAGCTTCCGAATTTTCACCGTCATGTCGGATACAAAATCTTTGAACACCTCATTGCTCAAGGTTTTGATCTCTTCCAAAAATTGACGTGTCTTTATTCGCAACTTGAGCGACCTTACTTTCCAAATTATCTTCGATGCTTGGCAGGCTTCAATGATTGTTGGCTCGAAGTGGCCTATTGCTTGGAATAAATCTAGACATGTGCCTTTGTGGCGATTCGATTTACACTGTGGAATCAAGGAGTCTGCCAGCCCTAGCATTATATGTTTCGTTCGTCATCAAGTTCTTCGCCATCCATTAGAACATGGGACCAGGTCAATGTGGAAACACTTGCTGGCAAAAGCTCACATCGCAAAGTTAAACGAATGAACAGAGTCAGAAGTCACTGAAGTGACTAGTTCAACGGTGGATAAAAGAGCTTTGGCCATCCTGAAGAGGCAACGAAGTCGAGGAATTACAATAGTAAGTTTGCAGAGGACACTAATATTTGATATTCAGTTTAATCCATATTGACCGAAATGACAGACAAAACGTTCCAAAGTGATAGCTAATGACTTTGAAACTTCCGAATTTCACCAAGACATGCGGAATCGCTACCTCATGTTAGTACTTGTTTCGGCACATATTCCATGGAACACTATATTATATTTTCAGCTAGGATGGTCGTATGAGGCATTATGCGATGACCTAGCCCTACAGTCCGCTACGACACTTAGTGACATTTGTCAGAGAGATTATGGACTGACTGTGGATGCAATTAAGAAGCAATTGCCATTACGAAATAATGTTAGTTTAGCTTTGGACGTATGGACATCAACAAACAAACTAGCCATAACGTCGGTTATTGCTTACTATATATATCAAAATTGGGCATTGCGTGAAACTCAACTCTCTTTTGATGAGGTTGATTGCCTGTTCTGTTCCCTTTTCGAAAGCTAAATAAGGATGATAGGTCAAGAGCCAACATACTGGAGCAACGCTGGTTGTACATTTGAAGGACGTGCTTCATTGTTTTGAGCTGACCGACGGCCGTTTGCTTGGTAGTACAACTGATAATGCTTCATCAAACTACTCGATGACGCGCGAGCTGCAATCAACACTTGAGGCCTCTGCAATCGAGTGGCCGGCATTCAGGAACCACCTACCATGCATGGCACACATCATATAGCTCGCATTAGGTGCATTCATGAGCAGTCTCAGTGTAAAAGGCCGCACCAAGCTTTGGGAAACCCATGAGCACGATCAGCAATTTGGAGAGAATGAAAGCATAGACATTGGGAAGAGTCAAAGACTTTGAAAAGAGGGCAATGCTAGAATCAACAAGGTGTCGGCCATGAGACCAGGTTTAGCAAAGATAATTGAGAAAGTACGTATTTCATGATATTTTGAAAGTCCTGAAGCTGACCTTCATATAGCGGAGAATGCTTGCTGTATTAATTAGGCTAGCACCTGGTCGCCAAAATAAGTTTATTGACTGTCAAAAAGCCAAAGTCCGCATTGCAGTACTTCTGAGTATGGATGTAAAGTCACATTGGAACTCTACAGTGGAGTTAGTTGAGCGCGCCTACTGTTTAAGGGAATTCACATGCGAGTGGCTTCAAAACCCAAAATACAGTGAATACTGGCCACTATTCACAACTCAGGATGAATGGATGATTGTCAAGTATGTCATGGAAGTATTGAGGCCGTTTCGATATTGCACCCTTTGGATATGGAAGAGGCATACAGTCACTTTGCATCACATTATCACAGTGTACAAGGACATGTTTGATCACATGGATGGCGTGATGTGAGCTTTCGCCAAGAAGAAGACTCAATTGAAGGAAGACTTGTTCTTTACTGTAAAGTTAGCTCGACAGAAGCATTCCAAATACTACGCTGAAGTGACTTCAACGACTGGCATGCTCCTCATTCCCTCACACATCCTCAATCTTTTCCGGATGTTGCGATCGTTTAGACAGTGGGGCAGGGGAATGGATATTAATGCTGAAGACGAGATATCCTACACTACACAATACCAAGAGGCCTTTCTGAAATATGTGGAGAATGAATTCTGTGCCAAACATTAACGTGTGCCGGTCAATAAACTCGAAACAGTACGGAGCAGCAATCTCGTCCCCTCAGCAACGGCTTCAGGGTTGAATGAATCATGCTTTGATCAATATGATTTGTCCAGTGATGATGAGGAATACTTAACGCCTAACAATGTGGCTGAGACGACACCCGGACGAAGCGTTCGCGCAGCCTGCTGATTAACCAGCGCCATGCTTTATTTGAATTTGGCTCTTGAAGCACCAAACAACTGGGGACAAATTAATCCAAATATCAATGATTACCACTCCGACCCAATAGGGATCAGTGGTAGATTTTGGATACCAGACATAACCGATTGGTGACGCCAACAGGGGGAAATGCACTCAAAGTACCCCGATCTCTCCAATGTGGCGCTCAACATAGTGTCTATCATACCACATGGTGTCGGAGTGGAGGCCAGTTTTTCTCTTGGCCGAGATGTTATCGGCTGGAGGCAGTCAAAAACCGCAGGCGAGACCCTTCGCAAAAAAGTGGTTGTAAGGCAGTTTGCTCTAGCCAATAATGGGATTTTGGCAGGCACTGACCCAGAATTGGATCACACAAACACAGAAAACGACTTGGAAATGAAGACAGACGTGTAGGAAAGGAAATTGCACAGAAAGGCCAAGGTTTACGACTGTTTGGAGATGTGGCAGGGCAGCCAAAACTTACATGCTACCCAGAAGGAATCTCACGCTCAAAACAAGCAGATGCCCACCATGGGATACATTCCGGATACGGAAGAGATTGTCAAAGCATCCTGGTCAGTCTTTCAACATGATGGTGCTGCTGCATTTAAATTGTCAGAAAGATCACCTTTGTCACCAGCTTTGTCTGCAAAGGACCTCCCTGGAGGACAAACTCAAATCTTAAATGTCCGCCGAATCTGGAGAGTCAACCATCATCCAGTCGAAAGCGACAAGGATAGCGCACCTAACACCATTTTGGACACCGATGATTGGCTTAAATGAAATGGCGACTTGGATACTCCAAAGAACAGCGAAGAGGATCGCGCTGCGGACGATGAATCCGATATCGAGCACAACAATTGCATCGAAGATCCGGAATGCCCAGAGCAGTAAGATGTCGGCGCCACACCAAATGTGCCCGGATTGGTTCGGCCGATACAGAAGTCAAAGAGACAGGCTGAAATGGTGTTAGTGAGGTTCAATGCAGTTGAAATGCGGAGAAACAAAGGAGGAAAGAAAAAGTAGAACAGAATTCGTCAATGGTTCACCAGCTTTATGTAACTTGACCCAGAGTTTCAGTTAGCGATATATTATGGGCGAATGGTAAGTAGCTTGTGAATATCAGTTCATAAATAGATGTATAGCAGGTGCAATGAAACTTTTGGCATGATATATCATTTTTAGTCGTGTGAGAGTGAACAGTGCAACATAATTACGCCGCTCGGCGTTGCCACATGGCTGAGTCTCAATCAAGCAGAAAGACAACCGGTAAAGTGAAATCAGGATGAAAAAATTATCGCCGGCGACAGATGTTGAATGGACAATACATAAAAATGATCATCAATGGAGCGTCAACAATTTGTGGTCTTGTAAGTACAGTAATTAAACAGTGACTTGGTAACGGTTGTTATGCATAACGGACGTATTGGCAGCTTTTATTGGCAAAGAAATAGCAATACGGTCATTGCCCCATTCTTAGCATGAGCGTCAATGGAGTGATAAGGATTTGTGGTCTTGTATGTATGGTAATTCACCAGTGACTTGGTCGTTGTTATGCATAACAGAAGTATTGGCCGCATTTGTTGGCAAAAGAGATAGCAACACGGTCACCGCACCATTCTTAGCATAAGCGTCAACGGAGCGTCAACGATTTGGGATCTTGTATATACTGTAATTCACCAGTGACTTTGTCGTTGTTATGCATAACGGATGTATTGGCAGCTTTTTTTGGCAAAAGACATAGCAAGATGGTCACCACCCCGTTATTAGCTTGAGCCGCAACGGAGCGTCAACAAATTTTAGCTTTACATCTTGAGTAAGTTAGGTTCCGATTGGTTGTAGACATCCATTTATGAGATAATGGCAGCCTTTACAGGCAAAAACAACAGTGACATGCACCCTGTGGCATCCTGAGAATGAGCATCAGCGGAGCATCAACAGTTTTAGAAATTGCATATTTCGTAATCAAGGCATCGCGCAGATGTTCGCGTGCATTACTGTATTATTGAACACCTTGCGAGGCAAAAATACCATATATCGAAGGTGAAACACAGATACCAAATTAATAGATATTGCAAACTGCTCAACAAGCAAAAGCACATTAATGGTTGCTGATAACGCGATTTTGATCAGATACTATTAACACACTGCAAATACAAGAGCCTTATATGAATCTATCAATGGACCTGCTGGGTGACATGTTGACAACCCGCACAATTCAGACGGGTTGGGAGTTTACCATGGAAGCGTACCCGAGTGGGCAGTTTGGGTTTATTGACGATCCGGACTGCCAATTTGGCAAAGGTTTGGTATTGACCCGGACCCGGACCCGAAGTGACAGTCCGGAACCGTTGCTAACACTATTTCAGAATCATCTCTACTACCGTCGAAGAACTCAATATGATGAAATACTTATCCTGATTCATCCCACAAGCAATGCTACTTGGTGTAGATCATGAGCAGGGAGGATTTTGTGAAAAAGGGGTAATCACCGATTCCATGAGCCCAATATGTTACGGCACTAGAATATATGGCGGTACTTGGGAATAATGGAAGCAAGTTACGAAGGGTGTGGAAGGAATTGTGTTACGGAAAGGCGGCGATGTTGGGAGACGTGGAGGCAGTGGTGAGATGGTGGCGGTATGATTTTGTACGATAAGGAAGTGGATTGAGATGTTGCGACGTCGGATGATGTGGCGTGGTTGTATTGATAAGGAGTCGAGTTGGTGGTGTGTAAGATCATGGGATGGGATTCGGATGGTACATCAGAGCATGGGGAATGGTTCGAGAGTGGCAGACAAATTGAATATAAAGGGAGTGTTGTTGGCGTTGGAAGATTTCCTATTATTCTCTCTTTACTCGTTCTCTTGTATAGCAAAGCAAGTTACGACTTTGAAACAGGTTCGACTTTTGTCTTGTTTTGATTCTCTCGAAACACACCTCGAGCCCCTGGCCCTGTTCTCTGATATCACATTAATGGTACCAGTATCACCTACGTCCGACCCCGCCCATTACACTAGAACGAGTCTTGGTATAACGTACCTGATATTGAATGTGCCTACATCCCTCGACTAGGGTGTAAGTATTGCTCCGAATCTTGTTCCGTTTCCTGTTGGGTTAATCTAGCACGAAACCACGATTGGATACACTTTGTAATGATTGCTTCGACGAGTTACTCCGACTTACCGGATGCAATATCCGTCAGTACCCATACCCGTTACCATATTCGAATGCACATGTATGACAGTAACTGTACATCCTGCACGAATCGGTTCGATCTTGCAGGAACCCTTTGTCTTGTTTTCGAACCCAAACCTTTGAACGCGTTCAAGAGTATCGAAGCCGTACTTGCAACAACCTTTGAGGAAGAACCCCTCAAGGCCTATTTTTGGGAACAGTCGACTGTTCCTTCTCCTTGGAATACATATTGGACAGACACAGCACGAGAAAGCGGCGGACTAGATATTAACGATCCCGTGTTCGGACCTCATTGGACTATGTATTCAGGAGCACACTCCTGATTTCCTCGTGACCCAGAAGAACCTTGTGACTGCGAAGGACACAACTGCGCAGGGACCCACTCGACTATCGGATACGCAGCAGCGGCAGCAACAACAGCGAAGTCTTTAGTGATTCAACTGATTGTTGTAGTACCTCCGACTCTGACCCCCTCCGAGCTTGACGCATATAATTGTCACTGGTAGATGTGCTTGATCCGCTGCCATGTCAGGATCAACGAAACCCCGAGCGGCTCTGGTGTCCATCGAGGGCCAAGGGACCATCTTGGCGCTTCTCGACCTACAAAGGGATGCCGTAGGATTCTAAGAACTGAAGGATGCATTTGGACAAACAAAGGAGGTGTTCACGAGGGTGGCACAGTACTCTCAGCCAATCCGGGTAGTACAGATGGTGTGCGAGCACCGACAACAAATCATTGATCTGCAACAGCTGATCACAGACCTACAGGCGAAGCAATTTCTGCCCCCGCAATGCAACCATACCGAGTTAGAACAACAGATCTTGACTCTGACGGGCAAGAGGGACAAAGCCAGACGGAGACCCACAGCACCAGGAATGGACGAGAGGCTTCGACAAGGACTAGCGGATATGACCCAGGACTCACAGCAATCTGGAGAGGAAGGCCACAGTTTGACGATGCAGTTAGTAAATTGCATGATGTTAGCAGCCAGAGCGGCTCCGGCTGCGGCCCATGCTCCAGAGAATCGAGGCAAGAAATTTCCCGACTGCCTGGACTTTTCAGGGTCAGATCAAACTCAGTTGGGAGGCTGCATTGCTCAACTCCGGATGGTTATACGACACAAACCCTGCAGCTTTCCCGACAAGCAGTCGAAGATGCGGTATGCATTCAACCGCCTCAGGGGAATAGCCTTGAGCCAGATCTTGCCACACGGCCGGGAGGACAGAACGATTGGGCTGGAAGACCTACCAGCATTGATACATCTCCTGGAAGCAGCTTTTGGGGACCCAGACCGAGTAGCTACCGCCAAACGAAAAATGCGGGAGATTAAACAAAAGAACCACGAGTTCGCTCAATACTATGCTGAGTTTCAAGTTATCGCTGCTGATTTGGATTGGAATCCTTCATCCTTACGGAATGTCCTGCGGATGGGGCTGTTGGAAGAAATGAAGGATTTGTTTACTTATAGCGATATGCCTGATGATCTTCCTGGGTTTGCGATGGTCTGCCAGAAACTGAATAATCAGATCCGACAAGGACGAACGGAAAAGGCGACACACAATACTGGAGAAGGAATCAGTTTCGCATCCCCCAGGCCTCCCCCCCCCCTTAAGGCTCCCGAGACAGCCCCGGCTGGAACCATTGCCGGATATACTGGATCTGCACCAATGGATCTCAGCGCGGGCAAGAGAAGAATTTCGGCAGAGGAAAGGGCAAACAGGTTTGCAGACGTGAGGTGCTTGTATTGTGGTGGTTTTAACTACAGGGCAGCAGAATGTGCGGCAAGGAAGAAGGCTCAGATGTCTAAGGCAGCCAGAGCGGAGGTTAAGGAAGTTGGGACCAAGGAACATTCTGAGGATTCCGGAAATGATTAGGTCAACCTAAGCACGATGGCGCTTTGGTTGACGGAAAAAGTTTTGTTTTCAATGCTTTAAAATGTTTTGGAATTTCGCAATTGTCAGTTAGCGAGGTTGAGGTATTGGAAGGATCAATGCAAGGGAAACATTTAGTTATAACTTGCACATTGACCGTGAATAATTCAGAGATACCTACACATGCACTGATTGATTGCGGAGCTACAGGCATTGCATTTATGCATCAAGATTTCGCTCGCCATCATCAGATACCCCTTCATGAACTTAAAGAGAAGAGACAAGTTGAAGTGATTGACGGAAGACCTATTGAATCCGGAGATATTCCATATTGCTAAGGTCGGCATGAGAATACAGAATCACGGGGAACAATTACCGATGATTATTACGAAGTTAGGGCATTATCCAACTGTCCTAGGAATTCCATGGCTACGATTGCATGATGTGGCAGTACGCGTTGCATCTAATACTGTTACTTTTGGATCACAACACTGTACTACACATTGCCATGAAGCACCAGTAACTGTACAGGGAGTAATGGAGGAATCTCCAGAACCAGTATATCAGGTTAAAGATATATTTGAAGCACAGATTCGACCGCCAAAGCCATTCCTGGGAAATATTGTGATGTGAAACGGAGCTTCGTTTTTCCATACAGTTAAAAAGGAAAACTTACAATATTTAGAGCATCCGTATATGACATCAATAAAGCGATCAAGGCAAAGGATTTAAAAGAACGCCCGTTAGAGGAGGTTGTTCCGAAATAATATCATGAATTCCTTCCCTTGTTTAGTAACGTCCTGGCAGACCAGCTACCACTGCATCGACCTGGTATCGAACATGAGGTACGCCTCACGGATGGAGAAACACCAACATGGGGACCGTTATATTCTATGTCCAGAACTGAGTTGCTGGTCCTGAAAGAATGGTTAGAGGAGAAAATGTCGAAATGATTTATTCGCCAATTATCGTCACCATTTCCAGCACCAGTTCTGTTTGCAAAGAAACCCAGTGAAGGGTTCTGGTTGTGTATTGATTATCGGGATATTAACAGCGAGACGATAAAATATCGGTACCCCCTCCCATTAATAAAAGGGACATTGAATCTCTTAGGAAAGGCCAAAATATATACAAAATTGGATATTCGAGGGTCATATAACCTCCTTCGAGTAAAGGAAGGTGATGAATATAAGTTATCTCTCCTGACGAGATATGGATTATACGAACCTACAGTAATGCTGTTTGGGACAACGAATACCCCAGTGGATTTCCAAGGCTATATTAATAGTGCTATTAGAAAAGCCCTGGATGATTTTGCATCAGCATATCTGGATGATGTTTTGATATATAGTGATTCCGAGGAAGAGCATGTTGGCCATATTAAGTGGATTATGCAGCGATTGTTGGAAGCAGGATTATATATGAAACCAGAGAAATGCGAGTTCCATCAGGAAACAGTAAGGTACTTGGGGTTGATTATTTCAACAAAGGGCATTTCCATGGACGAAGATAAGATTGAGACTGTACGGAATTGGAGAAGGGAGAAAAAGACCGAGAATGGATGCTTGAATAATCTCTTTGAGGTACAACAATTCCTGGGGTTTTGCAATTATTATCGACAATTTATCTCCAAATATTCTGAAAAAGCGCAACCATTAACAAGGCTTACAAAGAAAGATGAACCATTTGAATGGAAAGCAGAACAACTGGCTTTCAAGACAATGGTAACCGTGATTACAATGGCACCTGCACTTTGACATTTCGATATTGAGAGAGAGCTAATTATTGAAACGAAAGCTTCCGAGTATGTCTCCGCAGGAGTACTGTCACAACGGGATGATGAGGGGGTATTACACCCCATGGCATATTATTCAAAGAAACATTCACCGGCTGAGTGCAATTATGATATGTATGATAAGGAGCTTATGGCTATTATTAAAGCACTTGAAGAACGGAGACCCGAGTGTGAAGGTGCCACATATCCCTTACAGCTGATAACGGATCATATGAATCTTGAGTATTTTATGCCAAAGAAGCTTTTGAACCGGCGATAGGCTCGATAGTTCGAGTATTTGACAAGGTTTGATTATGAGATTGTTTATCAACCATGAAAATCGAATGGAAAAGCGGATGCTTTGACAAGGAGGCCTGGAGATCTTCCTGAGGAGGGGGATGAAAGATTGAAAAATATGGAACAGGTGGTATTGAAACCACAAAATTTACCAGAACAGTTGCGGATATCGGCAAGTGTTTCATTGGTACAAGAGCGCTCTTGGATATCTCACCTTTTTAAAGAAGCATACAAAAGTGATCCGCTGCCCGGGAAAATAATAGATGCAATAAGAAGAAACGTCAGCCTTAGAGAAATCGCAATTGCGGAATATACGAAGCAAGATGGGAAGATTCAGTATCGAGGGAAGCAGTATGTTGCAGAGAGCGACCAGTTACGACTAAGGCTGATACAGGAACATCATGATACCGCGTTGGCAGGACACCTGGGTCGGGCAGAGACATTTGACCTCCTGGATAGGCAGTATTATTGGAAGGAGATGCGGAAACAGGTGGATCAGTATGTACAGAATTGCCATAGTTGCCAACAGTCTAGAACCAGTAGGCATGCGACCTTTGGAGTCCTTCAACCGCTACCTGTGCGACAGTGGCCATGGGAGGACATTTCGATGGATTTCGTGGTTGGCTTACCAGAGTGTGAAGGGTTTGATGCTGTTTGGGTGGAGTTGGATAGGCTTTCGAAAATGCGACATTTTATCCCGTGCCATACAACTATAGATACTGTTGGGTTAGCGAGGTTGTTTCTTCGAGAGGTTGTACGCCTTCATGGGCTACCAAGGACCATTGTTTCGGATCGGAACCTCAGTTTGCCTCTACGTATTGGGGACAGATATGTAGCCAGCTAGGGACATCAGCAAAATGCATTTTAGTCACTGGCAACCTCCAGGAGTGTCTGAGAGGATGTGGAGTGTAAACTTAGATGCATCAATTTCAGGAGAGTGACAGACTGTAGGAGGGTATTCCGGCCGGCATTCGGAGTAACTGGGATCTCTGATGACTGCTACAGGAGTACCATGGGAGTGATTGTGATAAGTTTGAGAACACCTGGGAGTGCTGGGGACAAGTTTGGGAGCGCCAACGAAATGCCTGGGAGCACCTAGGAGTGCCGGCAACAAGCCTGGGAGCGGCAGCGACAAGCCTGGGAGCACCTCGAATCACTGTAATGCAGTCTGGGAAAAACGACATCTTTGGGAACATTGCAGGTGCGCCTGGAAATCATAGCTACTACTTATCGTTCAACGATTGTTAAAACTCATGTATTCAGTTTGTATTCTCATCTATGTATCTATATAGCTACGCATCTATACACAGTATATCTAGACTGGCAGCAGGCGGAGAGCCATTCGAGGTGCACCTGAAAATGACGATCGAGTTAAGTCAGAGACACACTCCGTGGCCGTGATCGAGCTAGTTTAGAGATGCACTTGGAGGCGATGATTGTGCGAACATGGAGTCCGTAATCATGCGAGTTTGAAGATGCACTTGCAGGTGGTAATCAAGTGTATTTGGAGATACACTTGGAGGCAGTGATCGAGTGAACTTAAAGACACACTGCGAGGGCGTGCTCGAGCGAGTTTAGAGATGCGCTTGGAGGCGGTAATCGAGCAGATTTGGAGATACACTTGGAGGCAGCCATCGAGTGAGTTTGGAGATACACTTGGAGATGATGATCGTGCGAACTTGGAGTCCGTAATCGTGCGAGTTTGGTTATGCACTTGCATGCGGTGATCGAGCGTATTTGCAGATACACTTGGAGGCCGTGATCGATTGAACTTAGAGATGCACTCCGAGATCGTGATAGAGCAAGTTTGGTGATGTACTTGGAGGCCGTAATCGAGCGAGTTTGGAGATACACTTTGGAGGCCGTCATCAAGCAAGATTGGACGAGTACTTGGAGACGGTTAATGGACGGTGCGCCGGGTGCTGAGACTCTATTTATCAGTTAGTTGACATGCCAACATGGGAATGTGACACGGTGAGTTTATCTTTGAGCTCTCATGGCGAGCTGGCTGATGGCAGTCGATCGTGTAGGGAGGCATGCCGGTAGCTGAAGCTACATTCAGGGGTCAACTCGTAATCATAAGGATGAAGGGAAGTCAAACAATCTTGGGTGTATGCTGTACTCGGTGTTTGCATGTACTCGGTGTCAACTCATGATCATGGCATGGAGAGAGGGATGACTTAACTTTGTATTCTGCAATGATGGTAGAGTTGTGGATGAGAAAGCGAGAGATGGGGAATGAAGATGGGAACGAAGTGGAGGATACGAGCGAATATGTGAAATCAGGGGTACGACTTGCCTGATTGGGTTGGGAAGACCTTGTATGGGTGGTATTACATGCCAGATCGGGACTCCTACCTGCCGTATCGGGGATGGTAAATTGACTCACACACGAAATTCTGTTAAGTCCCAGTTTCTCATGATGATTTCCCCCATCTCCTCTCATGTGTCTCCTTCTCGTCCTCAACTCTACCCTCACCTAAGAACACGAAGTTGAGTCATCCCTCTCTATCTCTCTATGCCATGATCATGAGTTAACACCGAGTACAGTATACACCGAGTACTGCATACACAGAGTACTGCATACACCGAGTACTGCATCATCCCAAGATCGACTGTCTCCCACTCCCAGCCAGTCTCTCATCTTCTCGGCAGACCTTTGTTGTACTCAATTCTCTACATTCCCACAATTACGAGTTAACCAATGAATAGAGTCTCAGCTCCCGTCGCGCCTCCCTCCCGACCTACCGCATTCAGATCTACCGCCTCCAGATCGACCACCTCCCGATCTACTGCCTCCAGATCGACAGCCTCCAAGTATACCTCCAATCTCGATTGATCATGGCCTCCAAGTGCATCTTCAAACTCGCTCAATCACGGCCTCCAAGTTCGCACGATCATGGCCTCCAAGTGCATCACCAAACTCGCACGATCACAGCCTCCAAGTGCATCTCCAAATTCGCACGATCACGGCCACTAAGTTCGCACGACCATGGCCTCCAAGTGCATCTCCAAACTCGCACGATCACGGCCTCCAAGTGCATCTCCAAATTAACACAATCACGGCCACCAAGTTAGCACGATCACGGCTTTCCAAGTTCGCACGATCATGGCTCCAAGTGCATCTCCAAACTCACTCAATTACGGCCTCCAAGTGCATCTCTGAGTTCACGCCATCTCCAAGCCCATCTCCAAACTCCTTCGATCACAGCTTCCAAGTACATCTCTAAGTTCACACGATCACGGTTTGGTGAACCGGCCGAGCTCTCACGGCATCCGAAGGGAATTCGTGAGAAAGAGCGGTTCTGGCTCGAGGAGCGTAGGAAGAGGGTCAGCGGATATGAAGCGGTACCCGGCCGTGAGGAACCGCACCAATTGCGTGGATCTATGAAAGCTCGGCAAGAGTGCGTGGGAACAAGAGCTGGGAAAGATAAACTGTGTATTTCGTATAATGAGATGATATCTATCTACCCGGGGGGTCTCCCAAATATATACTCCCCATTGCTTAGTCCATCTCCGTTATCTCTGTACGCCCCGTCGCTCAGTCCGTTTCCGTTATCCCTGCATCTCCCACAGGCCTGCGCTGAGGTCTCAGCTGCTCCAAAATTTGACTATCCTAAAAGTCAAATATCGGAGCATCCTGAATGCACCTCCATAACTGCTGGTGCTTTCAGGAGCACCTGTGAATGCTCTTGCAGAGTCTGAGAGCACTTTGCTTTGCTCCAGGGGGGCCTGGGAGCATCTGGAAGTACTTAGAAGCACTGGTGAGGTCTACCGGAGTGTCTGGGAGGTTTGCGTGTGGCTTCCGGACCGATTTACATTTTGCTGATGGATTGACTGACGAATGTCCACGGCATTTCACCCTCAGACGGACAGTCAGACCTAACAAATGAATGCCGGGATAAAACAGTACCTCCGGGTGTTTGAAAATCATCAACAGGATGATTTGGTGCAGTGCTTACCCCTTGCTGAGTTTGCCACGAATAATGGAATGTCCGAGTCAACGAAGTGTACTCCATTCTTCGCCGTTCAGGGTGTGGACCCACAAATGTCTTTTGCAGGAGAACCAACACAGGAGCGGGATCAACGACGTTGGGATGCAGATCAGGTTCAACCTACGATGCAGCAGGTTCATGAACATTTGCGGGTTAAGATGAGACGGAGTCAAGTCCTACAGGAAGAAGGAGCACATCGATAACGTATACCTGCTCCGAATATTCAAGTTGGATCGAAGGTCTGGCTGGATGCTCGCAAAATTCGAACGACCTGACAGACGTGGAAGTTGGACTGGAAACACCTGGGACCTTTCTGGGTTTGTAGACAAGTATCCCCTTATGCGTATGAATTGGAGTTACCTGCGTCAATAAGGATTCATCAAGTTCAACCTGTTTCGCTTCTGGATAAGGTTGTAGAGGATCCCTTGGTGGGTCAGTGGGTTGAACCCCCGCCATCAGTAGAGGTTGATGGAGAAGAGGAATATCAAGTATCTAATGTTGAGGATAGCCGAATATATCGGAATCAATTACAGTATTTAATCCGGTGGACGGGTTATGATTCTCTTACTTTGGAGCAAGCGAAGTTCGTTGATTGGTTACAAGCGGGGGAGGTATTTTATCAACGATATCCTATGAAGCCTGGACCATAGGGAAATGTTCTCGGAGGACCTCAAACCTAAGGGGGGGATACTGTTACGGCGCTAGAATATATGGTGGTACTTGGGAATAATGGATGGAACATATGAAGGGTGTGGGAGGAATTGTGTTACGGAAAGGAGGAGACGTTGGGAGATGCGGAGGAAGTGGCGAGATGGTGGCGGTATAATTTAGTAAGATAAAGAAGTGCATTGAGGTGTTGCGACGTCAGATAATGTGGCGTGGTTGTATTGATAAGGAGTTGAGTTGGTGGTGTGTAAGATCATGGGATGGGATTCGGATGGTACATCGGAGCATGGGGAATGGTTCGAGGGTGGCAGACAACTTGTATATAAAGAGACTGTTGCTGGCGCTGGAGGATTTCCTTTTCTTCTCTCTTTACTTGTTCTCTTGTATAGCAAAGCAAGTTACGACTTTGAAACAGCTTCGACTTTTGATTTGTTTTGATTCTCTCGAAATGTACCTCGAGCCCCTTGCCCTGTTCTCGAATATCACATTACTGGAACCAGTATCACCTACGTCCGACCCCACCCGCTATATAATGTATCTGATTTCAAAAGAGCAATCATAGTGTAAGAACGGGTATGGGCCAGTATGGGTCCGTTCTCCTGAGTCAGGGTTGATACGGTTGCACACGGCAATAGATGATGAAGTCGTATCATTGAAAGATAAGGAAAGTATGATCATCATTGAAGTCCAATTGCACTCCTGTGAACTGACTATATCCCGTTCGGTTATCCAACACTGGCTGGCTGCTTGAACCTCATGGGTTTCATCTTCATGATATCATTGTGAATGTCTCCTTTGAACTGCAAATCTTTCATTTTTCGGAGGGTTTCCTTTTGATTCTCGACATGGATAAAATGTTGCTCGATGCTGCTGACAAATGCTGACCAGGTGTCAACGTAAATGTGCTTCTTCATCTGCTGTATGCGGTTGTAATACCATGCCAGTGCCTTATCTCAAAAGACACTTTCAATGAAAATGATATTATCACTATCATTATAATAATTGTCTTTGAAGTATTTCAGATATTTTTCTACTCCACAAATCAATGGGCTGTGGGACTGTATTTTGTCTTTTGGATGTTCTTTGATTTTCCGAGGAAGTTTAATTTTTTATTCGCAGGCTCCATTCGATGATCTTGGTGGTTGTGGGGGAGCTGATGCCAGTGTAAGTGGTTGGCTGTGCACTGTTTCTCCTGACGAGGAAATTAGTGGTAGATCGGCATCGGAATAGGCAGAACTAGACCTGATCGACCTAGAGGGACATGAATCGAAGTCTCCTACAGGTAGGCCTCTTCAAACTCCTCCTTCTCTATGTCCTGGTTCCTTGGGGCCAAGAGTCACAACTTCTTTGATCCAAATATCTCTGCTATCCCTAATAGTATACCGCAGTTGAAACCCTTCATTATCGGGCTTTGTTTTGCAATGCTCTCGGTCCCAGGCTGACCTTTCCAAAGACCTTATTGATTCCTTTACCTTTCAGTCAGGAAACTTTGTTTAAAGTGATCTTGTGAACTCAGGAAACTTTCATACAGAGTCCCTCCTCATCCTTTGCTCGGCCGTCTTCCCACTTCTTTCCAGATTCTGTGCTTCCTTTTCAGGCATTTGCTGACTATCCTGCAAGGCTCGTGCTTCTTCCCGAGACCTATTATCAAGGTCATCTATCCTGTCGCCTTCTTCCTTGGCATCTGCTTGAAAGGTAGCACGTTCTTGTAACTGCTTATGGACTTCCCAGGCGAAACACTATAGGGGTCATTCTCTTTGCTCGAGCTGTTGTGATAGAGTATTCCAGGCATGACTTGAATGCTGGATTTGTTTGCCTAGGGCTGTACGTAGTTCTTCATAGGCTTCGGTGGATTTGGATTGCATTACAGCGAAGTCTTTTCTGACATTAGCTGCGAATACTTGGAATTGAATGACAATGTCCCATCTTTTTCACACTGTGCTCTCCCCACCTTTTCCACTCCTGACGTACTGCGGTGTATATTTCACTCTCCCTTATGTCAAGGCCTCCACATGCCAAAGCTAGTTCTGGAAGTGCGGTTCGTATGTTGAAAATCGTTTCTCGTGCTTCTTGGATGAGGCCATTCATTCGCTCTTGTTCGCCATTGATTCCATCTAAAAGTGCGTCCATCCAATCTGGGAGATCTTTCGTTGTTATGGGCTGATATTCCATAACTTACTTTCCTTTATCCCTTGACAGGATTAACATGTTTTCCCTTCTGACAATGGTATAGCAGTCTGTCATGCTGGTTTCTGATACAGTGATGATTATGCTACCAAGAATCATCCTCTTCCAAAAGGTATGAGGTACTGGGCTTGAGTTTCTTGCTCTAGCTGCTTCAAGGGTGCGTATTCTGATTAGTTTGAAAAGCGAGGAAACACTGGTGATACGTTGGACCATTGTCAAGGTAATAGATATAGGAATTGAGATTGTATCGAAGTCATGTACCAATGATATATGGCTGCAACAATGGATGAGATTGATGCTATCGGTTGTCCAATGGTTGTGCAGGTTCCACCACTGGAATGTTGGCAATAATACACTTCCTGGTCTTCGCATTAAACGTGCAAGCTTGTGAAGTGGGCCCAAAGATCAGGGAAGACGGAATCGTTGATACTTAGGACTCCACAATGTGTGGTTGTGTATGTCCTGTAGTGATTCCACGGATATTGCATATCAGGTGCGTCCGAGATTGTAATGTTCAATCGGGTCTTCAGATTTGTTTTTGTGAGTGTCTATAGTATTGAAGAAACAGAGAAGTTCTGGTTCTCGAAGCTGTGTGGGGAATCCAGCTAAATCAAAAAAGCTCGGTTCACAGCGACAATTGGAGTTGTATGGCATCAAATCCACTTGATGTATCCATGTGAGTAGAAAGAATATCTTCTTTGGAAGTATTTCTTTACTAACAATACAATGTAACACCAGGAGCGTTACTCCACGTTTACCTAATCAAAGATGAAACCAAGTACGATTCAGAACTGCTGTGGGGGTAGGTTCGGAGCATTACTTGGAATGTGAAACCACAAACAGATTCTGAATGATAAGATTCGCTTTTCAGAGCATATATTGTTCTGGCTTTTCTCCTCACTGAAAAGGTTGATGCCTTTCTACCGGCAATGAACCTAAGGTCTTTATACCTTAGTCTTTGCTTTAACAATTACTTCTATTGACAGATTTCTATTTAGAGCTCCCATAACTAGCCTGCATTAAACCACTCTCGGACCGATGCCGACTGCCACTCCAGGGAACTCAGGCCTCCATCTCCAGATTGTGAATCGTCTTCATCCTCAATTGAATATACTCGGACCAGTGCTATCATTTATGACATTAAGATCGTGGGCATCTGCCTCTGGACACATGGTATCCTTTCTATCCGATGATGTCGGACGTTCAGACGTGAGTATTAGGTGCAGCTCTGTACAGTTCTCCTGAAGCGCACGGAGCAGGTCACCCGGCGCTAACACCATTGACCTCTGTGTCCCTAGCTAGTGAATAGAGTCAACCTACTCACCACCCTTCAATTGGTAGCAACATCTCATAATCTCTTCTCCCCTCTTTCACGATGGTCCTACAGCACTGGGCTGTGCTCAACTCTGCGATCTTCCAAGTGAGAGGTATGCCAGATGTTTGGCTGCCCATTTTTTTCCAAGACATTCCATGTGACGAAGATTCCGCACTGACAAACAAACAATGAAGCAAAGTTCAAAACCCGCGCCTACTTATAAACAAAGTATTGGACTCCTTGTCCTTCAACTTTGTTCTTTTTAAAAAGTATTCTGGTTGGCCGGTGATGTGTTCCAGCCTCGATGGGGATAGCCTTGTAAAAGTTGCTCTAAGAATATTCACTAATCAGAATGATGGAAGGCCAAGGTGTGGGCTGGCCCTCTCCAGGTGCAGACAATGATGACGGCCTTATCCATTACTTCCAAGCAGCTGCTCGCACACCCCAAATTGCAGCCCATGCCTATGTCATGGCTACCAGTCACGAAGGAGTCACTGAGTTCTACCTGACAATCCATCAATCCCAGTTCTCACAAAGCCACAATCTTCGACATCTTACTGACTGAGTACTATCCCTCCAGCCCCAGCTCAGCAACATTACTACCTCGGAAGACGACACGTTGCCAGAGCTGGACTCTTGCCAAGGACAATTTGACACCATGATCCAAATGACTGCTCATTTTTGTGTGGGTGGCGCCAATTGCAGTGTAGGAGGAGATTTTTCTAAATCGCATCTGAAACAATATCAGCCTCAACTGTTCACTGGTGACCTCAAGTTGGAAACTATAAATGGATTCCTGCGGAACGCCAACCATTGGGTAGGCTAAGACGGTGCAGCAATAGGTACCATGAAGTCAGATAAGCGCATCGATTCAGCCTGGCGGATTAAGAATCCAGATGTGTACAGCTTGTTGGCGTGTTGGATTCGCCATCAAGGTCTCCCGGTCATTCCTCTTGCAAGTGGCTATCATGTACCAGTGACATGGCCTCTCTTTGAAGCTGCTTTTCACCATTCTTGCGTCCCAGAAGTCGCAGTTACTTCTGTGCGAATGTAGATCTGTGCGGTAGGATAATCCAAAGGGGCTAGAAAAGTCACGTACTTCAACAAGCATTTCTCCAAACTTATCTGCATGCTGCAAAAAGAGAGCACAAATATGTGCAAAGGTCCCCTGCACGACAAGTACCGCTCCAACCTACTTTTGGGAATTGCAGACCACATCATCACCTCAGCCCTCATGCAAAGGAAGATTAAGCCAGAGACACCTTTAACATTGGCCGAGGCCATGGGATGGTCGGTGAATCTTCCGAGCATAGAACTGCGCACCTGGCTATCGCGACTGCGCCCGTCACTTTCACACCATCCAACATCTCTGCTCCTTCAGTTTCTATTGGCACTGAGCCAATGGACCTTACTATAGCTAACGCTAGTGTTCTCAACAGTCCGAAATTGCGGGTTTGGTTTGGATCCCAATCCGGAGCCGCACTAATCACGAACTGTAACTAATCTCCGATTGTACACTGGGAACAGAACCGGACCCGCCAGGTTTTAGACTGTTCAACCTTGAAATTTATTTGTCCCATCAAATGATTGAGTTCTGATTAGGTTGCGATATAATATATACGCAGAATATGCAGTTTTTGACGCGCTTTCACGTCCCGCTTTCCGATTTTTGATTCAAGTAGAATTGGTTGAGTCGCTGTGGAATAAGGCCAATTCTGGCCAAATTTTCGGCCTTATTTCACAGTGACTCAACAAGTACTACTCGGGTCGCAAATTGAAAAGCTGGACGTAAAAGTGCGTCAAAAACTGTATATTGTACGTATATATCATGTTGCGATCCAATCTGAACTCAATTACTTACTTGGAGGAGAAATTATGCAACAATTGGGGCCAATGAAAGATGTGGCTCTGCTGTAGGTGAAACCCTTCTAATACCCAGCGGATTGCAGTTCGGTTACGGGTCTTGAACCGAAAATTTCTGCCAGTTCAGTTCTTGTATAGTTCTAGAAGCCAACCTGGGCCTCAGTTCTGGTTCCAACCTGTAAACGTTGAAAACACTAGATAACCCTAACACCAAATGCTACCGCTGTAATAGTTTCGAAGATGAGGAACACTACTGTGCAACCCGAGATAGACGCGGACAAAGCAAAGTTATTCCGAACAGGTGTTGTGGGAGTGGTGATAGACAGGATGGAGGTCGTGATTTCGACAATACTGGTTGTGGTAACCAGACAGTTTTGACAACATCTGCAACAGGGAATATCGATAACATACAAACAAACACTGGGGACAACATAAGCACAAACCACGATGGTGATGACTCGGTGGCAAAGCATGAGATTGTTTGTGGGGAGGAGGTTCAGGGTAATGACAATTGGGAGTAATAACAAAGCATCCTACTACCCAGACGGTAATTGGCAAAGTTCAGAGCATGGAGGAAATAGGGAATGACAAAGAAAAGCACTTTTGCCATACGAAATTGTACTTGAGTAACCTAATGCATACTGTGACATCTGCTTCTCCAAGTTCACCAGACTTTGATCTCATTGCACCTAACACTAACTTACTATGTATAAATGCTTCTGTTTGAACTTTCAATACCAAAAATGGTTCAGCATACTCCTTGTTTCATTGTGAAGCCTTGCATCGTAACGTTTATATAGCGAATGCCGGTTCATCCGGTTTACAACTTCCACTTTGGGGGACCTTGAGATTCTTTGTCGCAGAGCAAGTGACCACCGAAGAAGATAGATGGCAAGTCTGGCTTCATGACTCGATGAGAGACCTCTCTGATAATCACATCGACATCTTCGGTTGGTACACTGTGTTTCACTTGGGAGGTATCTATGACCTTATTGATGGTAAAGATTGAATGGCAGATAATCTACACCTCATTGACCATAAATCTAATACTCTACACATGCTGGAGCCCAATTGGTCCGAATTGAAGCAAGGCACCCATCTTCCTTCAACAATCATTACAACGTCGCTTGTAGGTCTCCAACCTCACTAAGGACAATTGAGGGAAGTTCAGGCCTATTGCAGGTCAGTGGCCCATAAATCAGCCATTAATATAGTCTCTGCATCCTTTGTGGCCAAGTTCAAATCGTTAGAGATCTTTATTGTAATTATCTAGGAAGGTATTGACATAATAATAGATGAGGAAGAGGAGTCTACTCCAGATAAGCCTGAAGACCTCCAAACATGGTGCCTATATGGTAGGAAGGCATTGGCAGAAGTCTTTGATATTCCAACAGGAGCCCATCCAGCTTCGAAGCATGGCTTCCACACTGATACTGATCCACCATTGAAGCCACCTAATCATGAGCTATACTGGATGACTGACTTGAAATGTACCAAGTTGGAATTTCAGAGTGCCAACTTACCGAACAACAGCCGGGTTACTGTCACGGTGTGTACGGATTGGGCTTGGTGTGGAAGGAATCAGGATTAGCTGGAAGAAAGCAGGATTCGTTATTGAAGGTGTGGAAGGAATCAGGTTGTGGATACGAATGTATATTGTATGGCGTGATGGGGAAATTATTGTAAAGGTTTATCAGCAAAATGTAAATCGGTCCGGAAGCCAAACGCAAACCTTCCAGACACTTCGTTCGACCTCACCGGTGCTCCTAAATAATTCCATATGCTCCCAGGCCCCCCTGAACATAAGCAAAGTGCTCTCTGACTCTGCAAGAGCATTCTCAGGTGTGCCTGAAAGCACCTACAGTTATGGAGGTGCATTCAGGATGCAACGATATTTGACTTATAGGATAATGACATTTTGGAGCGGCTGAGACCTTTGCGCAGGTCTGCGGGAGACGTGGTGCTGTATTCTCACAGCAGTGGTTCGTTAGGGTTCCATAACGACAAGGCATTTCATCTTTGTTATAGTCACAAGATTCGTTACATCATAATATGGCATCTTTTATCTATCTAAGTCTCTGTATATATACATACGGCCAATCTGGCTGCAGACGGTACTCGAGCGCAATTGGAGGAGCACCTGGAGACGCCAATTGAGTGAACGTACAGATGCACTTGGAGGCCGTGATCGTGTGAACTTTGAGATGGACTTGGAGGCCGTGATCGAGTGAGTTTGGAGATGCACTTGGAGGCCGGGATTGAGTTGGACTAAGAGATGCACTTTGAGGCCGAGATCAAACAAACTCAGAGAATCACTTGGAAGCCGTAATCAGGCACGTTTTAAGATGTACTTGGAGGCCATGGTCATCTGAACTTGGAGGCCGTGATCGAGCGAGTTTGGAGATACACTTCGAGGTGGTAATCGAGCATACTTGGAGATACACTTGGAGGCCATGATCAAGTGAACTTAGAGATGCACACCGAGATTGTGATCGAGCAAGTGTAGATGCACTTGGAGGCCATAATGGTGCAAGTGTCGAGATACACTTCGAGGCTGTGATCGAGCGAGTCTGGAGACCATAAACGAGTGAGTTTGGAGATCCACTCTGAGGCCGTAATGAAGCGTATTTGGAGATACACTTCAAGGCTGTGACCGTGTGAGTTTGGAGATGCACTTGAAGGCCGTGATGGTGCAAACTTGGAGGCCGTAATCGAGCAAGTTTGGAGATACAGTTGGTGGCTGTGATCGAGCGAGTTTGGAGATACACTTGGAGGCCATGATCAAGCAATGTTTGGAGGAGTACTAGGAGGCAGTCCATCTGGAGGCTGTAGTTCAGGAGGGAGGCGCGACAGGAGCTGAGACTCTATTCATTGGTTAACTTGTAATTGTGCGAATGTAAAGAATGCAGTACAACATCATATGCTGAGAGATGAGATACTGGCTAGGGGCGGAAGACAGTCGATCTTGGGATGATGCAGTGTGCGGTGTATGTTGTACTCGGTGTTAACTCTTGATTATGGCATGGAGAGATAGAGAGCGATGACTCAACTTCGTGTTCTTAGATGATGGTAGAGTTGAGGACAAGAAAGAGAGAGATGAGAAGGTATGAGGGAATCATCATGAGAAACTGAGACTTGAGATAATTTCGTGTGTGAGTCAATTTACCATCCCCAATAAATCAGGTACAAGTCCCGATCCGGCCTGTAATTCCACAGATACAAGGTCTTCCAATCTCAATCAAACAAGTCGTACTCCTGATTTCTCATATCCGCTCGTATCCTCGATATCGTTCTCATCTTCATTCCCCAGCTCTCCCTTTCTCGTCCACAACTCAACCATCATCGCAGAACACAAAGTTAAGTCATCCCTCTCTATCTCTCCATGCCATGATTATGAGTTAACACCAAGTACAGCATACACCGCGCACTGCATCATCCCAAGATCGACTGTCTCCCACGCCTAGCCAGTTTCTCATCTCTCAGCAGACTATGTTGTACTCAATTCTTTACATTCGCACAATTACGAGTTAGCCAATGAATACAGTCTCAGCTCCTGTGGCGCCTCCCTCCTGAACTACAGCCTCCAGATTTACCGCCTCGTAGTACTCCTCCAATCCTGCTCGATCATTGCCTCCAAGTGCATCTCCAAACTCGCTCGATCACAGCCTCCAAGTGAATCTCCAAACTCGCTCGATCATGGCATCAAAGTGCATCTCCAAACTTGCTCGATCACAGCCTCCAAGTGTATCTCTAAACTCGCATGATTCCACCCTCCAAGTTCGCACCATCATGGCCTCCAAGTTCACACCAACTGATAGCAACGGGTCCGGGTAACCCGCCAGCGGTCCGGGTTTGGACCGCAAAAACGGGTCGGTTCAGTTCCAGATCCGGCCAGAAACCCGATCCGCCAACTCTTGGCGGGCCAAACCCGGACCCGTACCCATCAACCTGCGGGTTTCGCCGGGTTTGGCTAGACCCGTCGGGTCCAATCTCCGGTTCTGCGTTTCGGGTTTCACATTTATGGTCGCATTCAGATATGCTTCTGCTAATCATAAAGTATTGACATTGGTATGTCACAGTTCATTTTCGGCGTATTAGCCACCTTGATGTGCAAAACACGGATACTCACGCGCCCAACCACATCCTGAAAATGAGCGTCAACAGAGCGTCAACAGAGCATCAACGATATTTGGTCTTGCATCTTCGGTAATATGACTGGTGCTTGATCAAACACATCCATAAAGAAGGATATGGCAGCCTTTATAGGCAGATATGTACGGGATATTCTAGCCACATCCTCCGGGACAGTATCAACTGATTTCATTTACAGAGCTACCACTAAGTATTCTTGAGCCTTTTAGCATATGATGACAGTCAAAACGATGTATATAGACAATAACCGCCACATCGTGCTGTGATTAACCATGATGGAAGGCCA
>Ga0307514_10000697_pt1 | contig 58802 bp, 40 predicted proteins | sample 16_EM_MG_FD_203088 | JGI IMG/M metagenome (GOLD analysis project Ga0307514, IMG submission 203088) | Populus trichocarpa ectomycorrhiza microbial communities from riparian zone in the Pacific Northwest, United States - 16_EM | ecosystem: Host-associated > Plants > Roots > Unclassified | place... | reverse complement strand
GGTCAAACATAGCGGTAATTATGTTCATGTGGCATTTTTTTTTTTTTTTTTTTGAGTCTATACGCCTTTCCCCCGAAGGGAGCCTTAGGCTATGAGGCGGATTCATGTGGCATATGGTGCTATTGATAATATATATATGCATTCCTCCTCAAATCGCCTTGGCATGCTTCTTAAGACACCACCCATCACTGCATGGCGCACGAGAACACCGCCACTACCTACAACGCGGGGAAACCAAAAAAAAAAAACTACCTACGACGCGAAAAATGCTGGATTGCAGATAGATTCCCGAAATGAAACGCGAAATGACTTTTTGTTCTGCACCTCCGTACCTAGGCCATTGGTTCTCACCCTTCTACTTCATATATGCTAGGTCTCCTCCTTTAGTGGGGTGAGAGGTGATGGTTTAGAAAAAAACACTAAAAATTCAAATAAAAATAAGATGGTACTGCCATCAGGGATGGCTGAATCGATTGTGCCAACTGGAGGAGTAGAAAGACTTGAATTATACAGCCCGGATACCTACATGTATAATCCAGGATTGACGGAATGAGAAGCTTGCCTTATACATTGTTGGCCAACAGTACATTGGTACTCGCCGTTGGACATATTCACAAAGCGCGTGTTTTTTTAAATCCTCATTACTCATATGCATTCCTAGTAGGAGGGATGCCGTAGAAATTGGCGGGTAAGACTGTATAGCTTGGTAAGGAGGTATTAGCGAGTAGGACGCTGGTGGAGATTTCAGGGTTACAACCCGAGCAATACACTGTGTATAAGACTGTATAGTGATGGCAACCTCGACTGTGGAGTTCAGCTATGGCAAATATCACTTTATTCAGCTGTCGCTATGTTCAGCTATAGTGACTTCAGAGTTAATGATAAGTATGGGATAATGCAGTATATTATATTGACTATATGCTTGAATAGTCCGCTCAGAAGTATTCAGCTTTAGAGCGTCGGATATTGATGACTCAATGGGTTGGTGAAGCATGGGAGTCGATTCGCAAGTTGCAACCTACTATTCAACGTTCCTTTCGCAAGTGCGGAATTATCGTTGCTATTGATGGATCTGAAGATGATCAAATCAATATTCGTGGCTTGAACAACCATCAAGTTCCCAGGAACGTCGACCCTCTCAAGCCGGAAGACCACCCTAATTCTGATGTTGAACACTCCAACTCTGACTCCAATAGCTCCGACCCCTTTGAGGCCTCTGATTCTGATTCCGTGGTCAGTTTTGAGCTCGAGCAGGTAATCATAGAGTAGCTTATAGCCCTGTAAATAAGACTGTATCTGTTAATAAGACTGCATTTTTTTCGTACTAAAACGCCCCGACCGTGTTTAAGACTGCAGTCCGACTCGCCAATTTCTACGGTATGGCAGCTAGAGTAAACACAGATCAGCCACAGTAAACACTGATGGTCCTAATGGGCTTGCGCCCACTGGTGCAGATCACAATGCAATGGTACTCGCGCTTCTGGATGCTGGGATAAATACAGTATGTCTCACACTTAAGTAATACATATACACTTACCCCAGAGCGACCCCTGTCTCATACAGCTGTACCTAGCCTAAGGTTCTACAGTCAAAAAAAAAAAAAAAGCCCAGAACGACCTAAGTATTATAGACGTCATACAGGCTCATACTCAGATAACTTACTTTAGAATATGACAGGTTACTTTTCAATGGCCTGTTCACTTACTGCTGGATTTTGTTCTGTACTTGATACGCTCGAGTTTAGTTACAGTGCGTAGGTGAAAGTTATGGCGCGCCCCCCTGCATATTTATATGCGCCAACGCGCCATACCTTTCACCTACGCACTGTATATCACTCTGACCTAGACTGAGAAAATATTGAGATTACGCTGGAGCGACCCTCCAAGACCTAATTCTGCCAGGTAATCCTCCGAGTATCTAGAAAATTTCCTCACATTTGTTCAAGCTCTTTTGCTTGAGAATTCCTACCTGCTCCATTGGAAGGCTATTAACTTCTAGCACGAGGAGGGGGGTACTCCTGGGCGGGGGCAGTTTAGATATGACGGTCCCACCTACTAGACCAACAATATATATGGATATACTCCGCGAACCTTTCAATACTTTAGTTCAGATAGCAAAATATATCTCTCAGCCTCATATTACTATGCGTTTGTCAACATTAACCAGACTACAGCGAGGTTCTGGACACGTAAGATTTTAGGGCACTATTGGACAGTTTTCAACCGTAATCACACACTCAGGAGGAAGGCAACTGGCCTGCACTTGATTTACTATATCAAAAGCTATTATATAATAGAAAATTAGAATATCCCTCTAGTATAAACTGATTCCTTGGTGTGGTCTTGGCAGATTTTGGAAGTTTGTGCACGCAGGTCAGGCCTATGATTGCTGAGGCCATCATATATTTGGACCTGGGAACCTATCGAAGGTAATTGGATCAAGAACCATTCGTTTTAATTATTCTAAAAACGTCATTTTTGCCAATTTTCACTGTGATTCTGCAGGTGTCCGGAGATTAATGGAGCCCCACTATGATACAGTTATTTCATTAGGTAGCCTGGTTTCGAGATTCCATGGCGGAATTCCCACGTGGTTTCCCTAGACTTACATAATTCTGTGTTGGGTGTAATCACAATAGTCTCCCCAGATCGCGGAGAGATAGAGGCCAAAGGAGTAGGGAATGCCAAAAGGGACAGAGATGGTACGAGGGGAGGGACATGTTTAGAGAAAATGATACCGATTAAAGCGATCAGATCGATAGTCTCTCCACTCGTAACGCTGTATTTTTGCATTGGGATAAATCGGTCTGGACGGTGCAAAACCGCATCGATGTTTTTTTTCTTTTTTAAATATCCTTTTTAAATACACATTACTTACGGTACTACTCATATCATTTCTATCAGACTAATGCATCCGATATGACGAGAGCTCATACTTAGGCTGACAGCAATACCTAACACTTGTGTACAGACCTAAGTACTACCCGTTCTTTACCGACACACTAGGCAACCTGCAGCTACCCTGACAAGACATACTGGTATATCGTAGAAAAAATTGTCAGGAGGAAAAATCCTTGTTGATCCATACCACCAAGTTATCAATGCCTTTCTGGCCATATATCTCGGCCGAGGCATCTCTTGGCATGCCAGATGAGTGAATTCAACAGAGCCGCTACCAGTACTTGGGGCGCCGCTAGAAGCCCACGCGATCTCGACACGAAAACTAACCACAAGAATGCTCCTACCCAAGCGTGCAATAACAACCCGCGGTGACCCAATCACACTCTCTCGAATGGTATTCTAGTGTGGGGGTTTTAGGAGTTTAAAGACCTCGGGAGTGGCAAAGGGGCATTATGGCACTTTTCTTCCGAACAAATTTTGTAAGGGGTTTCCATTCATTGCTCCATTCACCGTTGTGTAGGTCCCTTACTACTTATTGTAGTTATGTGTCACAAGAAGCAAGTGTGGTGGCCGATGAGATGGAAATACTACGGTGTAGTCCGAGATAAAGCCCATGGATTTCGGTGCTCTCCATACAAAGGCGTACCCCTGGCGAACAGGTAAACATCCTCTCAAGGTGTCAGAGCTTGACCGAAATCCACCCGGAACAAACTCTGAATTCATGTGTGCGACAAAACGAGGGGGGGCTGCACGAGGAACCCGAAAAAAAAATAGAAGTGTGTAGCCCGGACAATCCTGGGCCCAGGCTACTGAAACGAATGGGGTAACCGAAAAACTATCAGAACGCGAAAAACCTACAAACGAATGAGCGACATGTCCAAAATTCAAACCCACAACTAAAAAATCAAAATCAAATAGCCTAACTCCTGAAAGAAGGTGTCCGCCTTAATCCCAAAAACCCTACCACATACAAATGAAACGTCCGTGACAACAGATCACTTTCGGATGATACGTTCACTAGCCTCTCTGCGACCATTCAGGTTATAATATCGGGAGATTTGGCGTTGGAAAGGCATGAACGCCTCCCCAGAAGTTCTGGCAGTCAAGACCTTCGCTGCCTCGCCAGTCCGACGACTATCACGGACAAACATTGCACCAGCAGACCTGGAATCCAGGTTCCTCTCAACAGGGTCATCAAACGGAGGGTATACCACCTCCCTGAAGCGAGGCCCACCATACGCTGGATGCATTCGGTTCATAAATCCGCGGGGAATACTGTCGAGTTCCGATCGAGGGGTGGGATTAATCTGAAGATCCAAGCCAATTTTGTTGGCTCCATGGTAGATCATGTACTGTTGGAAGTTGATGTCAACTTTTTCGGGCATATCAAGGACACCCATTCCCTCCACATCAAGGTCATCATCCACTACCCGGCCCCGAACCTCACGGAGTTGTTTGAGTGTTTCTTCGACATGTTGGGCATAATGATTCATGCGATTTCTCCAGTTTATGACCCTTTTTTCGTTCACGAACCGTTCGGGGCAATCCCCATATGGACAGATCAAATGCGCTGGTGGTTTGACACCAAGGCGGTTGAAGTGGTCCAAAGAATGGTATATCCATTTCTGTCGCTCTAGAATGTCATACCTCACCTCACAGCCATCCCACCTGAAAGGACATGGGAGGTGAGACTGAGTACCTGGTGCAGGATCATTGTCAATATTCATGCTTTCACGAATGTCGTCTAGGTTCGGGATATAACGGTTATCCATCTCAGTGTCACCAAATTCTGAATCGACAGGAAGTGATGGTACACTGTTCATGGATTGGTCCCCAGAATCTGTCGACTGGGTACCCCAGGTTCGCGCCTCAGAGGGGGTGGTACTGGCCCTGGTGTGGCTATCAAACAGGGAGCCAGGCTCACTCCCTGCGTTGCTATCACTATCGGGTGAGGTGAGGGCTGTCGAGCCACTTCCAGATGAAGTATCGGAGGAGAAACTGGGTCGGTCTGCGCGACTGCGGCAAGTGGTGTAGTTTGCTTCGAGAGTGCTTTCAAGCGGAGAGTCGTCGGGTGGTTCAGGTGGGTCAACGATTGCATCCTCTGTCGACCATCGACCATCACAAGATTAGCTCCAAACTTTGCTATTGCGGGTGAAAAGAACAGTCACACCTGCAGTTGGAAAAGCAATGCGTGCTGACATTGTGCGCTTGGCGAAGGCGCCGAACAAGGATGTGATGCTAACTGTATTCAGGCTCTAATAAAATTGCGAAGATATCATATACCCAGCTCAGAATCGGATTATACCGCGGATACCCAGTGCTTAAATGATTTTGCAAGCCAGAAAACTCGCGATGATCTAACTATCAATCTTCGTGGTCCGCATGCAACCAGGTGGATATGGGCCCCTGGACTGCCTCATCACCCTGGGTTGCGGGCGCATGCACACTTCAAGCATTGTGCCAGCAATCTCACACCATTAACTGCAGCTCACGCATACACACATTGGACTTGGTGGATCGAGGGCACTCACTTCCACAATCACACTATTATCGAATTGTGTCTAGCCACAGATTTTGGAGAGAATGGGCTACCTGGAAGTTGGCGCTTGTATCTGTTGCTACGTCGTCATCATCTGAAAATGCCAACTTAGAAACGAGCGGATCAATCGTACCCACTTGCATTAGATGCACCTGTGGCAAGATACCTTGCGAAGTTAGAGAGCGAACCAAACTCGGAGTCGGAGTCTTAACAGAGACTTTGTGATATGCCAATACCTACCAATCTCCCATACGCAAAGCTCCCTCACATGAAAAGCCAAATTACGCTATCTGGTCTTGTTATGAAGAAATTTCATGGGAGTATCGTTTGGTTATCGTTGGACGCAGTTGTAACTTCCGCCCACTTCGAAATGCCTGTGGTGTAATATGAGTTGCATTCCCGCCTGGGGCGGATATGATATCACGACGAATGACACTCATTTCTTTTTTGCGCCTCTCTCTGCTCGACTTATCCCTTGCAACTCCCAACCAATTCTCTGGCATGCAACGCTGGCAAACGCAAACCATTAATATATGTACCTGGTGAAACAACTGCCGAGATCTTTGAATAATTGCAAGCCTGTGGGCTTGAGTTGGCCAAGCGATTCGAAATCGATCGTACTACCCCACAGTAGAGCGATTTTTGTTTGAGGTTTCAACGACACATCATTTTATCAGCTGCTCGCGCACAACCGGTGTGACAGGGCGTGCTGCGCTACTGGTGCTTGCAGGCTGACCGCTGATATACAAAGTACTGACTGTACTCTAGAAGCTACTGCACAGACAGCATCAATTACCATCGTCTGATCAATAGAGTCGGCTCTGCATGCATCGCGAATTCCTGGGGAATAGCATGAATAGCCTTAGCACTTCGCTTCCAAGTAACTGGTACTTCCACCGTTTACCAGAGTCTACACGGTACTGATCATAGATGCAAAGTATCAGACTGCGTAGCCATAACTCTGGGAAATTGGAGGGAACTCACTACTACAATTCAGTCATGTGAGAACAACCGCGGCAAAGGACTTCCTACCAAGCACCCCAAAGCTCGGGCATACCTAGCGTTGACGTAAAGTGATTCACCCTCCCTTCACAAAGTATCTCCTCAATGGGCTACATAGACGATATGATAGATACCAGGTATTCGGGTAATTGGGCTTACTCGAGTAACTACATTGGCATGGTAGTTCCAGAAGTCACGGAGATGATGGCGATGTCATCTATACCTTATTTTCCCCCCACACATCTGCGGCCTCCCGTCTACCTACACCCTCCCACTATCTGATACCTCATAGTGCTAAGAATGGACTTTATTGTACGTGGTCACCGCTGATACAACCGATCTATGAGAACACCCATGACTGCTTAGAGTACGCTTCTGAAAATAAATCATATCGCTTATCTCAAGTGCGTCGCAATGGTGATTGGAAACAAGTCGTCTGGTGGGCTAGTTTCAGATTTGTTTCCAATGCCACTAGAATGGCGTCATATGCATTCCCCTCAAGTTCTTCTAGTTCTGGGGATATCAAGCATGGATATAGGATATCTCCAGCTAGGACAGTTAATCAACAGCTTTGCTCAAATGTTACCAAATTTTAATTAACGATTTAGTTTTTAGAGCCTTGCGACGCACAAGAAACCCACGCCCAGCGGCAACCCGGGAAGCGGCTTCTGGCAAACAGTTGCATTCAGTTGAGGCTGAATACAACGCATGATCCGCGATCGTGGAACGGCCATCGTGATGTGTTGCTTGCTATAATGCCCAGAAAAGGCCGGGGTGTACCATGGGTGACAGCAAGACGCCTACGGCTGAAGATGCACAAAGCCAAACAAATTCGGAACCCGACAACCCAGATATCCGATTGTGCTTTGGACCCGAAAAATTATTGGCAAGTATGCTCATTATTCACCACCTTTTGTTATACGGTTTGTTTTCAACGGCATTCTTCAATGATGATCGTGTGCAGGGTTTCCTGCTTTCCCCAAAGTAAACTGACTGGTTCCATTAGTGTGGGCACAGTGTGAGGTTGAAATAAGCTCTTCGCCACTTCAAACTTTCAAATTTTGTTTCCCCTGTTCTGCCAAGCTTCTGGCTCTATTGGCTGCGAGGGGCCCGTTGTGCACGTATGTTTCGGGACGGGCGCAAGCCCAGGGACGGGAGATAGTCGCGTGGGGATACGGTAGCGGGGGGGGCGAGGGCTGGGGCGAGGGCTGGGGACGGCGCGCAAAACAGAGCTACTGACAGGGATACGCCACCAAAAACTAATTACGCTACGAGCAGCTTGTGCCAACCAGTCAGCAACAAGAGTGCGCTGGTTAAGCACTCATGGGAAACAGGTCAGATCGTCTGCCTTAAGTTGGCAGTGCCCACCACCCTTGCATAAATGCCATTGTTCCTGCTGTTTACCCCCCTGTCATCTTATTGTGCTCAACAATCGTCGATCTATTCATGCACTCATGTCTCACCCGCCCAAGGGATTTGGTACTAAAGATGGCGTGCAGATTTTCTACTCGCGCTACCATGTGCACGCGCACCGGGTGTACTTGCCCTTCAAATTCGACTTGGCCATGCACATTGAATCGTTATCGCAGCTAAGGATACCACCTGACAAGAGAATTGCAGCACGAAGATGTAGCTTTTGGAGTGGACAAGCATACATAAAAGTTTGCAGCACTGGATAAATTTTTTTTTTAATTTACGGACCCAGACGTGTATGCTCCACAGGTCGGCTGAATGCCATATTTGATACCGGAGGAGAGGGGGTTCCAATCCGGAGCGCCCAAGACAACAGCAGAAATGACCTAAAACGTGGGACCAAATCCCATTTCCATGCGCATATATCGAGCGACATGCGCCCAATTGATCATCTGATGGAACACGTTTGACCCTCACGATCAGCGCACACAGACGACATCAGCATGCAGAATCCACGTGGAAGCTGGGGAAAAATTCAACCCAGCATTGGGCGCCTCTGGGTTATCAGGCCAGCATGGCTGGCGCACAGTCTCAATCAGGAATTTGCAGCCTAAGGCGCCTACTTGCTCGAGCAAGGACCTACCTAAAGGAGACGTATTGGCCACCAGCTCGCGATAGGCGCTCGCGGTGAATGCATCTGGAGAGCCTAGCAACTGCATATGTCCCACGGGATCGTTCTCTGTGGGCTTGCAGCCATTGATTAGTTTGAATGGCAGATCGCCCTCTTTGTGGGGTTGGTAAGGCAGATAAGTACGATACAGACCCATGTTCGACCTACAGAAGTCGAAGAATCCGTAGTTTGGTGATCTTTTGGGTTCCGCTAATGTGGAATGGCGACTCCAGTACCGCCCTGGGCTTTGTGACACAGGCAGGCGAGGTAAGCCTGTCAGTGAGTCCTAGATTGAGACGTGTTCTCTTAAAGCTTCGGTCTGGAATCAAGGAGCGGTCAAACATGTAGTCGTGTGTACAATCCCCAAAAGAATCTCAAAGATAGGTACTGCAGTAAATAGAAGCCCAATAGGTAAGTCAATGAGGGCTACATTTGGTATCACATGGCTCTATTACAGATTCACAGTACCAGCTAGTCCATGCCCGTGCACTGATCTCCAGGTAAGCAGAATTCATTAAGTGCGTAAATAGAAGGACTGCACGCATATATGAACACGAGTTAAGTAAAATATAAATTCAGAATGGGGCTAATAATAGTTATACCTCTCGAAGAGGAACATACTACAGCTGTTGAGCTGTGCTGAAGTGGGATTTGTACCCTAAAATTCAAGAGTGAAGACAACACAAGGAAAGAACAACCACAAAAAGCCAAGACCCTAAAAAATAGATATCCACCAAATAGTCACTACTAGTAGTGAAGGAACTGTATGGGAATAGTAAACTCCCAGAGCCACATAGTCTCGAACCACATTCGGTTACCTTAGGATGATGCGCTCACTTCGGTCAGGACCATGACCACTGCTACTAGCAATAGCATATTGGGTAGCATTGGTGGAGTCCAAAGTCTGTTCTGGGGGAGACCTCCATAGCCCATCCGTGGCCACTACCTCTCTGTATCTAGGTCCACCTAAAGATCGAGCGAGGTGATTTGGGTTCCTGATACTCTCCAATCTTCTTCTCTCCCGACAGATATATGATTCAAAGTGCTCATCACGTGTATCGGTCACCTCTGACAGCGCACGGGCATCCACGACTGAATCGGAATCATGAAATACGGGAAGCAATGCACTAAGCCTGTCCTCATAGTGCTGGGCAAAGTGACCCATCTTTCGTCTCCAGTTAAGTATTCTTCTGCCCTCTTCAGTGGCAAACTTCTCCTCACATTTACCAGTGGCATCCTTAAATGTACAAACTAAGTTCAGGGGCGGTGGGACACTCTTGAAGTGGTCCATTAATGCGTGCCATTTCCAGAGCTCCTTCTCTCTGACATCGAACATGATATCACAGCCATCGAGAGACCTGAAGGGGCAGGGTAGGTGGGACTTTGTTCCTGGCGATGGAACGATCCCCCCACCCTGTCTCATATGTTCCCGGATATCAGCCGGTGTATCCGAGTTGTAAATGTAGTCCTCGAATCGAAACTCGTCATCAGGTCTGCGCGCCAGGTACTCAGCGATGCTGCTTGGAGAAATACCAGCAACTGTCCTCGGTGTGGAAGGATCACCAGTAGTCATACTTCCAGTGTCCCCAACACTTAGGGCAGGTACATTTTCGTATTCACTGCCGCGTATGGGGAAGTGGGAAGTGCTGTTGTTATCGACAGTAGCTATATCGCTTCTAAATCCGGACCGCGGTGTATTGTAGGATCCTGATTGGGCCTCCTCTAGTAGCCTGAACACCTCCGCTGTCGGTAACCCATCCCCATAAGCAGGACCCTGAGATTCTGGAGTTACCGTTAGTTCAAATTCACAGCGTAAAGTCACACTCCCAATCTGGCTTGAAATGCATGGAAGTTCTATATGATGTACCTCGAAATTGAAAAATGAACATACCATCATTGATGGGGGACTGCGAAGAACTACCACCAAAGATATGTATCGTAGGTCCCATTCTGGTAATCTCTTGGATTGGGAAAGTAGCGAATTGCGAACCGATTGGCTGACCCAAGCTGGCTTGAAATGCATGGAAGTTCTATATGATGTACCTCAAAATTGAAAAATGAACATACCATCATTGATGAGGGACTGCGAAGAACTACCACCAAAGATATGTACCGTAGGTCCCATTCTGGTAATCTCCTGGATTGGGAAAGTAGCGAATTGTAGTCTCGAACAGACCCTCAACTGAGGAGCGAATTGCGAACTGATTGGCTGAGTGGTTTCTTGCAAGGCTCTCGCGCGGGCTTGGAATATTGGGCTTGACTACTGTCAACAATTCCTGAGGACCTCATTTCACGATAAGTGCGGCTAGGTTTTATACAATTGTTAATCATAAGGTCTAGGCACAAGAATAGTACGATTGATCATCAGGTTGAGCTCAAGTGCTGTCGTCTATGTTACCTAGTCCCCAGGAAGCTGTCGCGAAGGGGATCGCCACGGCTCGAGCCGCCAACCGAGTTTCAACAACTGTGCAGTATGCACACAAGGGCGATATCGGGATTGACTCCGATGGCTAAAGACTTCTTGTTTCTTGATCAGATTCAGCGGGAGGCGATCGATCCGACAGTGGTCGATAAATTAATGAACCCTAGAGCACACCACCAGATAAGGGCTTAAACCAATCAAGTGTTCTGAGGCCCCACAGCACACACACTCAGACTATACATGTACCTGTTCCTGATGTCATCTGCATGTATGGCCATGAGAATCATGGTACTAACTGTTAATGACAGCATTATTGTCTCCGAATGAGGTACAGACTGCACTCCACGAGCTGCCTTACTCTTACATGTGGTATTCAATGCACGTGGGCTAAAGCATCTTGAGACTGTCTATTCTGATATACTGTGGAGAAGAGAGAACAAATACAGGCATAATTACCTTTGTTGAAAGCGCTACTGAGGTCAGCATGTCCATAGTATACAGCACTTGAAACGGTATGTTTTCCATGTATCTATCTCTGTGCCATGCTATATATGCACTATATACGGCCATAACCCAGCCTGGAGCTCGATTCTGGCTCACAGCGGCGAAAATTTGTAACGTAAATCCGCAGTACTACAATGATTACCCACAAAACCCTACCACAAACCGGGGGCTGAGGTGCAGCGCATGCCAATAACTTGGTTCCCGTAACACCAAGCCAGGAAGGTTGGAACCCACCATTTATTTCATTAATTCAATATATTATTCATACACATGAAAACTCAGCTAGGTAGTATATAAACAACCTATTAGAGCGATCTGACGTGTTAATAGTTAAGATTGTATCTACACATTCACTTGACAACCATTACGATACGCCACGCAGTCGGGCATGCGCCGGAATTCAGAGATGATGCCGCCATCTTGAAACGCGCAAACAATCTAAAAATTTTCGAGCTGCCCTTCAGTATTGTCAACCTACCTCATTGTGCGCTGGTTCTTTCTTAGTCTGCTCATAACTTCAGCTCACTTTGTGAATTGGGCTGCTCGCTCGGCGACCTAAGTAGGCCACAACCAGTTGTTTCCACCAGCTCTCGGCCCTCACTTGGGGTGACAACAGAACTTAATCAGTGGCTCACTAATCACCTGCCAGTCCGCAATGCAGACGATTTGCGAAATATTGGTGTGTTGTTATGCGAACCGCGAACCATAGTCGAGTGTCCTATCTTTCTGCAGAAAAATATTGGTATGTGAGATAAAAAATCTGTCTGGGAAATATGTTTTTTTTGTCGATCGTTTCAAACCGGTGAACGGAGCTCTTGAGAAATATGAGGCATAAATTGCTTGGAGATATTGGTTACTAGCCATAATCGGATTACTCGGTATGACGCTGAATTACTGCACTGCATGCAGATTGCTGATGAGGGTCGATTGGCTGCTTTGTGACAATTTGCTGGCCGCACGCTGCATGCAGTGCAATTATTCATCGTTGTACCGAGTATGGAACATATGGTTGCTTTTGTAGCATGACCCCAACCTCTCTCCAGACAAAAGCAGCTTCTCCCTCTGGTCCCTGAAACTCCTGCTTCATGCAGGTACATGTACTGTATGTATCTCTGCACGAAATAGAAAAAAGATTGAAGAGTACAAATTTTTTTCAACCAAACGATTGGAAGTTATCAGGAAAGCAACTGAATCTACTGTAATCCGGAAAAAGAAATTTGGATGGCGGGGCTCCACAATTCACAGCTCAGCGCATATATACTAGAGTAGAAGGGCTGAACGTGGGGTTGCAACCTCATCATGCAGGGGCAGGGGCAACGTCGAATCTCTGATTTGGCGAGTATTTACTTTTCTACAAAAAACAAACGCAATTGGCAAAGGTCTTACGCCCCCAGTTCTTAAGACCAATTATATGTAACTGGGTATTTTCGGTTGTGTTGTTTAAACTGCAACCTGCCGGAGCCTCGATGTTCCGTAGAATGCAATGTCATTCAGTTGACATCGGAACAGACATCATGAGCTTCTTGAGCTAATATGATGGAGGGCACATTAGATTTTGGTGTGACAACCAGACTACATTTTGACTTCTCTGTGTAACTAAATTTTGATCACCGCCTATTTTTGAGATTATGCTCACACAATAATTGTCGTGCTAAATTACTCCGTGGGGTTAGCCCGTGACACGTCCGTGCGCATGCATTCACAAGGCTGATGTGGGGGGGACAAAAACACCCAAACTTGTCAGCACGTAAGTTGCAAGTTGAGTTTTAAATAGATGATGTTACTGTATGTATCATGCGTAAATCAGCTTCTCTAAATGCATACTTGGTAGAGTACTCTACTCAGTGCTCCCATGAATTATTGTCGTGCATCCAGCTTGCACACCCGCCGGTCTGCTCAAATTATCCGCTGCATCGAGTATGGCGCACCGTATAGCGTTCAATGCTCCAGTATATCATACGGAGTCAATCCTTCCCTCCGTCAACCCTTCCGCCAGTCAACTCACCAGCCACTAAGGGGAACTTAGAGAAGCTGCCGTATCTCCACGTGGTGTCACGCCAGATGCACATTCTGCGAGTGAAGTCGTCATCGTGACATCTGCAAAAGCCTTGGGTTTGATTCGTATGGCAATAAAAAGAAATCAAGTATAAAAAATAAAACAACAAGCAATAGAAGGAAAGAGCAGGTGCCTCTGACTCCACGGATCATATTTGATTCTACGTATCACCTTTAAAACTCACTACTAGAAATCCTGCGCCCCATATATACCCCATAAACAACGATGGATACATCAACTCAGACCTTTATATACTATGTCCCAAACACTTTTCAATCCAAGTGAGTTTAGGCGCTTAAATCCTCCTACCTTCTGACATCAAAAATTACATTTCGTGGTTTTTACCGTATTTCCTTGATTGTACCAGCCTACCATAACAACGCGGAAAACAGGGTCACGAGCCTATTGCCCTAAGAAGCCATAAAGTCTCCCTCTGTAAGCTATGAGCCCCTGTGCATCACATCGCCTGTACCTGCATGCCTTGGGGGCTATGGGACTCACCAAATGGTTGCCTGCGGCTGGTAACACTGATTCATGGCCTGGCTTGGAGGTCGGGCCAAGTGCTCACTCAAATCGCGGATACGATTAGGTGTCAGCCGGGGCAAAAATGTGGCGAATTACGCATAAGAACCACATGTACACGGACTTTTTTCCCATCAACGTTTACCTGGTCTACATGCATACAGACCTCAGCACTCATCAGCGCCGACTAAGAGCTCACAGTTGAGAGAATAAGGCCCACCAATTTTGAGGTGAATTTATTGCTTGGTAGAGTGGATATTTATTCAGGATTCAGGAGGATATTGCCGAAATCGGGTTATGAAAACTAAAGTGAATTGGCGAGTACCTGGTGCGTTTAGTGTATGTACGCCACTTCATGCATGGACAGGTGACTACCTGCACCGACATGTGAAGGAGAAGATGCCTCTCGCAGGTCTGGTTGACCCCCGCTCCGCGACAGCCACTCACTCAAGAAAAACAATGTTCGAGAATAAGTCGTGGTTCGCAAGGTATGGATAGCCTGCTATGTATGATTCAAATCTTGTGGTCACTTGATTTGTTAGTATGTACGAGGGAAGTCCCCTCCACGCCCAGTACATAGTCTCTGCGATATATATATGCAGTTGCAAATATTTGCACCAGGAACGAAATTAACGACTTCACTTAGGACCAGGAGTGATAGAAGATCTCCACAATTTCTTTCCGCAATTTCAATTCCTCCATACTCTCGGATCACATAACTGGAACCTAAAATACAAGTGTTGTTCGGCTGCATTAACTTCCAGATGCAAATCATACATGCCACGCTGCCTCTAACTCTGCTAGAGGTTCCCAATACGGCTTCCATAGCCAACAGTTACCCAAATTGTCGCTTCGAAGTGTCACCTGGACTAGGTACGCTAGCGGAATGCATATGCGGATGTGGAGAAGGGCATAGGGCATTGATAATATTCATTTAGAAGCAGTGAGGCTACGTTGTCTCCTACCCTGGTCGATAAGGCAGGTGTTGGACCACTTTGGAATGGCTTCCAAGCTCGTGGAAGCTTCTTGCGGGGGGTGAATCAGGTCGGGGTGTGCCAACCAGAGGGATTGTCCTAATCTGAAAACCACTGGTTGCTGACGATGGCCGACTGAGGTTGATAACGTGGAGCGTCCCACGATGCGGGGTATGGTGGGGGGGTAAGCGCAGTGATCTATGTGGATAGTACCCGGGTGAAACTTCCAGGTTTGCATCCCAGTTTATGGTGGATTATACTACACCAATGCCTTTTGGTTTCTTTTTTGCAACCCATCGAACTTTAGGTCACATTTGCAATTCAAACTGTCAATGACGGAAGGGAGCAGCCTCAGGTGATACAAAGGTGGATATATCGGGCGCTAGCTCGATTGGCCCTACCAGACTTCTGACAGCGCATGGGGGGCAACAACGGCTACAGCGAAAGGAGGCTCGGTGTCAGTTAGTTGCATGGCTACGTAACCACACGGGAAATCGAGATAGTATACATCCTTCACATGGACCATTCACCTGAAGGCGTACAAGTAGCCGTTGGATATACAGCTGTCAGAATTTGAGCTAGAAATGAATACTTGAAATACAGCAAGCACTAGAGCTATGGGGGGTCCAGATATGATAACCCGCTATTGTATATACTTTTCCCATCCAGTACCTCCTACCCGACTTCGATACGGAAGGGCTTAGCTTGTAAACACACTGGGTGCTCTCGACCCAAGAAGCCTGGAGTTTAGGAAACTATACTCCCCGTCCTTGTGGATATTGAGATTGCTCTACTTTCCAGGGTAACTGACGCCACACCATGATTTACCGCAGAAACCACATCTGCACCAAAAATTCATTATCCCCATATATTTATTTAGCTCTTCAGATATATCACCCAATCAGCAACAATGTGGTGTACGTTTGGTGGCTATCTGGGGTCGGTTTCGGTTTGCGCAAGAGAACGGAAACATCAGGGAATTACCGGAATTGCGGCTCCACAAAAATCTAAACAGTGGTTGGCATGCCAACATGACCCACTAGTCTCGTGACAGCAACTAATCACAAAGGAGAGATTATAAACTGGCAGCTATTCACCTTCAACAGTTAATCATACCATCCAGTAGCACTAATAAAAAAACACAGCAGATCTAGAACTCAGCTTTGACCGACTTGCAGCCCTTAGGGCCATAAATATATCCGATGAATATCCAATGTCTGATTATACAACCGCAATTGTGGCGGGTTCATGCCTAAAGCTTTTACCGCTCACACGAGCTTTTGACAAAAAAATAAACTGAACGAGGACTACCCAGCCAAAATCTATCGCTCCTTCCTGTTCTCGTTGCCAGCTCCTTCCCCGGATTTTTGTTTCAACCAATGTCAAACCAGTACCTAGGCTGAGATTCCAAATGGGCTTGCTAAGATGGCGGAACATTAAGTATACCAAATAGAACAGAAATCTTGGTGTATTTTGTCACAGAGTAGTAATAATGGTCGATTCGCAGTGCTTGATAGGCTAGTACTGCGTTGGCCGTTTATAGGTCGAAAAATCTCTTGCGGAGGTCAAAATGGTTGAATGGTGTAACGGTAGCACATAAGATTTTGACTTCACTTGAACTCTTCTTGTGACCTGGGTTCGACTCCCAGTTCGACCTTTTTTGCAGTGTTTTTTTTTTTGGGGGGGGTATGCATAAAACTAAGCTGACCTCATCGCGCAGGTGCATGCAGATAATTTTCAACTGACAAGCCAGAGAGTTCTCTGCAAGCTGAGTATCAAGTAGCTGTTTTAGTTGTACTTATGAATGTAAACTTTTGCTGTTGATGTAAGATATAGTATACGTACGTCATTAGTCATGGTCTTCACACCAAATTGATAAAATTGTCAAAACCCATATAACTTCTCCAGATTTATATTGGGCAACTTGATATTTCATAATGTAGTTTCCAACTTGTAAGTGGTAATTCCTCGTTTGAGAATACAGGTAGATTTTGAGATTTTCGTCGGTTTTGGTGGGAGGATGTTTCTTAGATGACGAAAAAGGTGCCCAGATAAAGTCTTCACTTGCACAAACAAGCAAACCTATCTCAGCTTCAGAGCATTTAACTCATGTATCGTCTCGTATAACTAACTACACCTGCAAAAAAAAACGAAAAAACGAAAAATTAAATCTTCTGTAATCCTGCTTAAATCCAGGCACTGTTAAAGGTTTGCGTCCAGGAGGCACAAAAGGCATAGGAGACAAACTATTTTTCTTTCGTGATGTAGCTATGATCTCCAGGGTACCGTTTTGGCCTATTTCGCTGGGGTGGGTTTCTGAACCTTTTTTTTTTTGCAGTCTATACGTCTATGGAGCCTTAGGCTATGAGATGGCCATGACCCCTTTGACGGGACCTTCATTAAGAGTGGTCGACCCCCGGGGTTTCCGAACCAATCTGTTTTCAATACCCACGCCTTTTCACGCTGTTATAGTGATATTCATATCAAATTCCTGCATCTACTTCTGCATGCTCCATCTGTCTCGCCTCCACTCTCCACGCTATCCGGCCGTGCACTAGCCCCCAAAAACGATGATGCCACTGAAACCCTCATCATGGTTGCAAATGGTATTATGGAGGCGATGGAATAGCTCAAGAATTCAGGGCCCTGGTTCTGGTAAATGCGGAAATGGTGCCTTTGCCTACCAGTTGGAGTCCATGGCTACAGAAGGGGTCCAGTTCAGCCTTCTAACTATTGCCAAATAAAAATAGGTGGGCTACCTTCTCAGCTTCTTCTCCCTCTCTCGGGTACCATGTTACGCATGGCAGAATGCGTTGCGAAGATCGATTCTAGGTGCCAGGGTATCAAAACAGGCCAGCTACAATACAATGTGGCATTCGTGTAGAGGAGTCATAAGATATGCGCTGCAGAATCCCAGGAATAGGGCTCAAACAGATCCCACATTGGACCCCACTCATAATAGAACGTTGCCCACAGGGGGGGGTTTAAACTGTCCAAGTGGGGCTAAATTGGAAAGCCTCCCAAGTCTCACTTAAGCGACGCCGTGCTATGGTATTTACACCCAAGAACTTTCCAGTCGCGTATCCACAGTTTGGGGGGAGTGTTTAATAGATTGGGCCCTGACATGGAGATAGGGTAGGGCGCCGTAATGAAGTCATACCCGCGGGGCATTCTGAAACAAATCCTCGTGGGGTTTTACCGCTCGACGTATTTGACCGGGGTTCGGCGCACTTCTGGAGGTGAATTTAATTATTGCAAAGTCTAATTGTCATGCGAATAGCCTCGATTTAGAGCCAGAGTTACAATGAATATATGAGAGTAATCTGCAAGGCTCAGTCCATTTGGAGGTCAGTGGAAGTATATGAGTCAGTGGGGAGTGGGGTAGGGATTGGAGCATATAAGGACCAAAAGTTAGCATGATGGAAATATGGCCACTGCGGACTTTTGGAACTCAATACACCCTGTTTGTGATGTGTAGCATGTGTGTATAGATCAAGTGCCAGGAGCAGCACCCTAGTATAAGAGACAGGGTAGTAAGATATAGCAGATTAGAAATGCAAATTACTCACTTAATATTATTGAGTTGCCTTTAAGCCCATCATCTTCCACAAGGCCTCCCACACCCACATATGTGGAACTTGTTTTCTATATATTCTATATTTATTTACTCCAGCTTAAATTCAGATATATACCTGATGGAAAGCCTACTTGATCTCATACCCCAAAATATGTATTTTTAACCGAATTTGCTACTTATTCTACCATTCCGCAGGCCCTTGGTAGTCTAAACGTACTGGATATCATCATCTAAATGTACTCTGGGCTTTATGGATTCGTAGGGATAATATGTCAATTTTTGGTCTATACATGGTAAGGTTCCTATTATTGATTCCTTACTACCTGTGTTTACCCAATAATAGCCTTTGGAGGTTGTTTCAGCATTCGATTTGTGAAGGAGGAATTAACTAGCGCCTGGGCGAACACTGCTCAAGACGCTGGAGAGATAAACTAAAGAGAACAGAGATCATCATTTGCCTCACATCATAACAAGCTTTCCCTCGTAAACTTTCTCATCATGGATCGGCTCATCACCTAGAGCTTCTACTCTAGACTTTCGTCTTCTTTTTCAGACACAAGGAACAAATGAATGACTTGTGTGACACAACAGAAGATATATGAGTTTTGCATCTCTCTCAAGCATCATCACTACCTGACTCTACAGTGGATGAGCCGTGCTCTTTCCTGCTGTCATACAACATCACCATGCCGGATCCCCTCATTATACCAGAAAGCAGAGGAATGTGAGACCACCCTCAACAACTCCCGTTCAAACGGAAATGAAGCCATCGAACCAGTTCCTACAGGCCTCGGCGTTCTCATCACCCACAGAGAACTCACACAAGACATCACAATCCCCGAGATAGGTCAAGAAGTCCTAGAAGAACCAGTCCTAGAAGAGAACAAGATTATAACCATCTTCAAGGTTATCAGGATAGGTGGAATAGGTCAAGAAGTCCTAGGAGAGCAAGAGCAAGAGAACAACGTCATGATCTTTCCCAAGATAACCACCAAAGTCATGACACCAGAGAAAATAGGAACAACCGACGAAGAGACTCTCCTGATCACGAATACCGCGGACATTCCAGAGCTCCTACCACCCACGGGATCACTGTTGGAAAAGGGCCTAATATCAGATCTCTTTGGGCTATTTTGACGCTTCATACGCTGATAATATGGATTGTCACTCTACCTGTGGTTATGTATTGTGTTTCCTAGGAATCCCCACCTCATAGAGTTCTCGAGAGCAATTCATGGTGGCCTATACTCAACGGAATCTGAATGTCTCTACTCCTTTTTCTTTGATATCAGCTACCCAATCTCACGTCCTACCAAACTTTTAGGTGATAACAATGGAGCGGGCTTCTTAACTTACAATCCTGCATACCATGGAAGAGCTAAACATATGCAGACCAAACAACGATATGTGACAGAATTGGTAGAAGGAAAATGTATCATAGTCCACCACTGCACTCATGGTTGCCAACATTTTCACCAAGCCACTTCCAAAAAATCAATCTATTAAGCGCAAGGAGCTACCTGGCGTTTGGGATACTACTACGACCCCTACCCCTACAATGGATACAAAGGAGGGTTCCTGCCGCAGAGGAACTTTATCCGCACCATTCAAATGCCGGTGATGTGATTGCCTCTTTCCTTCTAGGAATACTCTATTCGCGCATCTAGAGTCCCCTGGTCATTTTCCTTCTAATACGAAACTTTATACCCTATACCCACATGAATGCTACAAAATACCCGTATTCAGAGCAATTACCGTATAAAAAATGCCGGGTTGAATACGATTCCACTATAAGTGATGCCGCATTAGCGATGCCGTATTAGCGATGCCGTCTCTTGACGGTGGCATTACGGTACAAATACCACTGTGGAACTACGTAAACATTACTAACATTATTTGCTAGACTTGAAGGATGGATATTGGGACATGAACTCGGCTGAAACTTTTTCTTTTGCTTGGATTTTTGCTCTTGCTTTCCGCATATAAAGTGGACTGGTAATTGCTAGGGGCTTGGCAGTGGGGCCAAGTTGCTTCAGAGGCTGCTCCCCTATCTTGGGAGAAAAGGAAACGTCTTCTTGTCTACCCCCCACCACTCTCTACCCCCTCTCCCCTCCCTTTCCATTACATCAGTACCTACATATTTTGATTAACTAGCGGCTAGGCGATCTCGGTTCTAGAGGCTCTAGAAGTTCTTCTTTTTCAGACGCATGAAGTGATGAGGAACAAGTGGTTTTGTCCAAATAGAAGGCACGACAGAAGATATATGAGCTTTGCATCTCTCTCAAGCCTCCACTCTACAGATTTCTGCCTGTTTAACTACAATTGGATTATTAAGCAATTAAATACCCGCCTTCCGGAATCCTAGTCACATACGTTACTTGCTACCATAACTTACGAGAATGATAATGGCCAACATCACCTGTGTTTGAATGATTCTGATCTGAACAAACCCTAGCATATAGCATTTTATGTAGTCATTGTACTTGGACAATCCAGATCCTCTTATTACACTAGAGTAACCAGAGTAACAATCGTACCAACTTCCTTCAGGCTCTAACCTCAATTGAGCTTCGAGATCTTTTCCATTTCCACAATGCCTTACACAACCCGCTCTCTTCTTCACCCAATCCACTGCAAATCCTTCCCACAAAATTCTCCCGGAGCATGTCATCCGTGTAAGGGGTGTCGCCAGGTTCGCCCTCGGGTTCCTGGCATACTTCAGGGTCGAGGTGCCCAACATCTGGCATCTCAACGCCAGCACCGGTGGGGGTTTCATCGCAGTTAAGGCCAGTGAGTGGATGGAGCACCTTCGGGTTTAGTTATGTACAACTCAAGCTCATTTCTCACCGAGGGCCGGGCTGTGTCATCGGCAAGGAGTGGTTTGCAAAATGTGGTTTGTGATGTTCCAAGTCCCCCAAGAGATTCTCCAGCTGGAGAATATATTTGACAATTTTGGTTTTCCCTGAAGCCTTTGTCATCTGATTTATATGTATGTTAGTGTATAATAGGCCCTGGCGTATGTCTATAGGAGTGGGATGTTGAGTTGATCGTATATGCTAGGCGGGTCCTTTAAAGCTTTTTGGAACCACCAGTTATTATTTTTTTGAATTGAAAGTGGCGGAGAGCACAGGGGTCAGACGGGGAAGTGCTAGCTAATCACGGTCCTGCAATCATGAACTCTGAAACTACAGATATATAAGTCCTCGTTTATGTGCATTTTAGGCCCTTAAAAATTCACAAGCTTAATTCCGGTATTGGGGGAGGGGAGGTAGCGGGGTCAAAACTTCCCTCTAGTGGGCTACATATATATATATATATATATACAGTGCGTAGGTGAAAGTTATGGCGCTCCCCCCTGCATATTTATATGCGCCAACGCGCCATAACTTTCATCTACGCACTGTATCTACATATGCACATAGCGTTCCTACAATAGGTTCAGCCGAAAAACAGGTCGAAGCATCCGGTCACTTCCGCATCTAAGAGGAGATGAGGCTGGGCCCAGCTAGATGCCATGGTGAGCGGGTGATGCTAGCAACCATACAAAAGAGACTGGGGATATGGAGGGGTACATCGGGGAGGCATTGAGTACACTATGAAGAAAGGCATATCGATTCCCAAATCTGTGGAATCGGATGCTAGTTGACAGCCATGCCAGGCTGTAATGTAAACCTATTCATTATGTATTCACCTGGGAATAATGGATCGTTGTTCTCTAGTGATTAACTAAGCTCGCTCGGCGGAAGTGCTCCCGAGCCTGCCCATGGTAGTACTCTTGCATGGCTCCACTGACTGACCCCATTACAATTTAGTATCCCACAACCAAATCGATTGCGGGGAAGTGTGATTTTGATGCTCTGGAAACGGACATAAATTTTATCTCGGGGTCTTCTTTTACTAATTCACTAGCCATATGCAGGCTACCCAACATATGACAAGAAGCGTATCCCCAGCACACCCTCTGTTATAGGACCAAAGGGGAACAGCCTTCCCATGTTCTCCTCATACGCTTCACCTTATCTCAGATCACTCCTGTCAACTTTGCACCTTTGACATCAGGCAGAGTTCCCAGTAAGCAAGCAAAAATGTCTCCCTAACCAAAAATCATCGCCCTATCTCACCAAAATAGTTGGGAAGACAATAGGAGGGTACTGTATTTATGTAGGTGCGCATCATAGGAAAGCCAAACCAAGATCTCTCTCTGGCCGCATACCCACCGATATCCCTCTCCTAGTATTGATCTGCCCTTCTCACTTAGTCACTAGTATTGTAGGATCCTATCCCCTGAGACATCAGCCAGGGGTCAAATTGTCGACACTTTAGTATAACAGAACATTAGGAATGGAGCAGACATTTGACGCATAGTGCCGGCAAAATGAAGACGACACCTCATGTGAAGATACCGCGGCCTCACATAGTACTACCGGTATAGTACCGGTATAATACCAGTACAGAATTGTATATGCAGAGGTTGATTATGACCAGTGCCTGGATATTTCAGCTACACACTGTGTATGTGCAATTGCACTGCAGCATCAATTTACCAGAATGGACCCTGCCATAGTGATCAAGCCAGAGCCAGCTGCTGCGCATGCAGTCGAGCCAGAGTTTCAACCATATCAGCATCCCAAAACAACAATGATTCATGATGCAGTCTGTACACTTCCGGAATCTATAAATCTATCCCCGTTAGATGTATTTTCCTACTGCTGGGACGTTGGCATTTTACAAACTTTTTTTTTTTTTTTTTTTGGAGTCTATACGCCTTTCCCCCGAAGGGAGCCTTAGGCTATGAGGCGGATTTTACAAACTATCTGCCGTGCAACCAACCTATATGCCCACCGATATTATTAGTCAGTCAAAAAGTCAATTTCAGCTCGCACTTGGACTCCTTTGCAATCGGTAGAGCTTCAAATATTTTCGGAATATTACTTTTGATTGGATCACCTAGAGTCCGTAACTTGTGAGATTTACCAGATATGACAAGCCTCATGTCTAAACGTCGTTTTGATCAAATCGGCCACTTTGTGCATATTTCAGACGATAAATTGCCATTCTCACCTGCCTCATGGTGGCAAAAACTCGAACCCACATCCTCTTATATTCAGCTAGTTTCACAACAGTATTATCATCCATCTACTAATGTATCGGTTGATGAGATGATGGTACGATTTTTTGGCCGTGGTCAACTTACTATCAAAGCACCACATAAGCCAATTAAGCAAGGATATAAGATCTTAGCTCTATGTAATCATGGATATACAGTACCTTCTCATGGATCTATTCACCGAGAACACAAAGTTTTGCGAGTCTTACTCGACTTCCCCAATCTGTCTGCTACATCTAGTGCTGTTCAACTTTGTCAACCTCTTCCTTCGAAAATCCATCAGTTCCACCTATATATGGATAATCATTTTACCAATATTCCATTACTTCATACTTATATAGCACCTTGCATATCGGAGCATGCGGAACATTACGAATGAATTATATTCCAGCAAATTTACGTCAAGAGTTTAGTGATAATGCAAGACTTTCTTGGAATAATTTAAAGACATATGGTACCGATGACCCACATATTCAACTCTATCGATGGAGTGATAATAATATTGCCAAGATGTTATCCAGTATTTGCTCTGAAGATTGGATATCTGAAGAGTGCCAGAAGACCAGTACTAGAGGTACCTTCATACGTCAAGCAAGTATTTGAAGCAGCAGCTGGAACAACTAGGGAGCGAACTCGATTCCTTATTCTTGGTATCATTGAAGACTACAATCAGCATATGGGAGGTGTGGATATTGCAGATCAACTCCACAGTTATTATAAAACTCAGCGCATGGAAACGCGGAACTGTTTACTATTGTTCTATTGGCTGTTAGGCATTACGATAGTTAATAGTTATCTTCTATACCATCTGGCTACTAATGATACCGAATCATACACCTGTACCTTCAAGCTACCTGCTGCAAGTCAGCAACTAGCCTTCCGTCGATATTTAGGACAACTAGTTCAACTTACTGTTCCTCAGTCAGCTCAAGCTTGATCTGCAGCTGTACGACCTAACCCCTATCCTATAATTCATTCTCCCCGCCCCAGATCTATTGCTGGTGGCAAGCATAAACTTATTCAAGCTCCTACCCGCAGGGGGTGTTTACTCTGCCGTTGGGAACAACTCCAACAGTCACCACTGATCAACCCGCCCTTCAGCACCCACACAAAACCTTCTGTTAGAATGACTAATCCCAAGACGTGGGATAAAGTGGGATATGTGGGGTAAAGTAGAATATGTGGGGTAAAGTGGGATATGTGGGGTAACGTGGGATGCAACGTGGGATGCAACGTGGGATAATGCGGGATGTAATGTGGGATCCTATGTGGGATGGATTGTATGGCGAGAATGTAGTATATAAGAGCGCTGGGAATCCTTCATGTTTAGTCTTTTATTATCATTGAATATCATCTTCATTCCTGTCTTCACTATTCGCACGAGAGCAAGTGACCAGACAGACGTATATTTCTACTCCTTCTGGTCTTGTTCCGAATGACATATCAATCTTTGTATCGAAGCTGCTTCAATCGCTTTCAAATACATTACTAGCACTCATGTACTTATGTAGATAGATAGATCGAGAATAAATCCGTCATGTAGTCCGTCGTAAAGCACGCTGGATCTGCCAAGTGATATTGCAACCCCTGCGATAACTGGTTAAAATACCCCTATCCCCTGTTATACTAAAGTGTCGACAATTTGACCCCTGACCAATTTCTCCAGGGGATACCTATATATTAAACTTTCACGTTCGTCGATTGTCAAGTACTTGTTGGTGTACAGTATACACGTGGTTTAGGTGACTAATATGTATAAGGCTAGCGTATTTACCTATCTAGGCTACCTTGGCATGTAAGTAGCATGTAGCTCTTTGGGTCGGCACTTCCTAGCTGGTTGGCCCTAATGCTTCAACTCTTCAAAACAGAAATTCTAGATCGGGGCCTTGAGTTGACTATTCAGCTTGCATGACAATCATAATATATGATGCATGCAGAGGCAGTGATATTGTTAAACAACATATTCACGGGGCAGCCGTGCGAGGTGTGAAACAAAGATTGCAGTAAGCCCTAGCATCGCGGCGCAGTTTTCCTGGGCTACTAGCAGCCTGAGAGCTTATAACAGAAAACAAAATCCTGTTGCCATTAGAGATCATATTCAAGGATCCGCAGGAGATGCGGATTCCAAACCTTGCCGCAAAACCATCGGAGTTTAGATATTTATAAAAATATGTTTTGAAGTACTCCATTTCCGAGTCCCTCGACTCGAGCCTCAGATCCTCTCATACATTTTACAACGGCAATCTCACCAGTTCAGGGAAGATTTGTAGAAGGAGGGGCCGAGGATAACCGCAGGGTGTGAAGGGAAAGGGTAATGTACTTCACCGGAATATGCTACACTTCCAAGCAGGTCTCCGTCATGTGAATAGGCCCAAATTAGAACCGGAGTTATCATGAATTCATGGGGGTAGTTTGCAGGTGCTATTTCTTGTAGAATCTTGACTTGTGCAAGTCAACTGACAGCTAGACATTACGGCGGCATGAGCATGCTGCTCAGCTCCTCCAGTACAAGACTGGAACGCGGTCTGATGGGCACCAGCCTAGTAATCGTGCTTGCAACCCTACTTGCTATTGCTGCCTGATTACAGCCTAGTTCCCGACCGGTTTGCGCAGCCTGCTAGATGAATCGGTAGCATCTTCTGGTTCTTGGGAGAAGAGACGAGATAATTTGAAACTCCCCTATTAAATAAGCTACACTCCACATACCGGATTTCCTTGTATAAACCCTACGACTAATCCCGCAATTTGTGTCGGTTTCGGCGATCGTGATTTCAAGGAGAACTCCCCTCAGCATGTGGGCACCACTATCCCACCATATCTCATTGACCTCCTAAGCACAATATTTCTGACATTCAGCAAAATAAATGCTGATAAAGGGAGCTGGCACAAGCATGTCAACAATCGCACATATCACCACACAGATTTCTAAAATGCCTCACCAGCAACTTGAAACAAACTGTCAATTTGCTGCTCTTCACCGTCCTCAACTATCACCCATCTATTCCGGCCTTGTCCGCCTTATGCCCCAGCATCCTCACCCTCATCTATATCTATCAGATTCCCCTCAATTACCCTCTCGGAGGGAAGTTCTGGCCTGCCTGCTCGCGTTGGTGGCTCCAACTCCACCCTTGCACTTCCCGCCTGAAACAAGGTCGAGAATATCGAGTCAATATTACTAGTTAAATTACCCACTCTAGACCCAGTCACAAAGCTCTCGGCATGTACGGGGGGTTCACTCGGTAGGCGTGATTGGGTTGGGGGGTCCGTTCGGCCTGCTAAAAGCTCTGGGAATTCGAGCTGTGCATTATCAACTTCCATCCTGCCACCCCCCGTATCGGCTTCATCATCCCCCTGTTCCCCCAGACCCTCTGTGGGCATCGCTTTATTCCCTGTGTCTGCCTTTCTCTGCCTTAAGCTAGTGATGTGAATCACGTGCCCATCAGTCGATTTCTTCCTCTTCTCCCCTAGCAGCGCAAGGGGGAGTTCAAGCCTTGGGATAGTGGAGACATTAGTCCTTTCCCTCGCGATGGTCAACCCCCTGCGTTTCCTTGGGTTCGCAGTATCGGAATCATGCTCCTCCCAATCCGGAGAAGCAGAGCCAATTGACAAAATCGCAGTACGGGAAGCAAGCTCTTGAACGTCCTGTTCCGTTTGTGCCTTGTCCCGGTCTTTTTCTCCAATAGCATCGTAATCCGGTAATCCCTCCACCAATACCTTTGCCTGCCGTCGTAGCACAAGTGGAGGTGGTGGAAGTGGTGGTGCAGGCAGCTGTAATGGTGCAAGCGGGGTGTGGTGCTGTCCAAGCGGCACCCGTGGAACACCTGGTGCGCCCATTGCCATATCATCGGTAGATCGGATTGGTGACCCCTCAGTGTGGCTAGTTGCTGATGTCAAGGGCTGCCATTTGGGCAGAGGCATGGCAGGCCCAACGCGTCCAAGGCGCTTTCTGGGCATTGGCATGATGACACGGGCACCCCCAACGGGCATTGGCATGATGACACGGGCACCCCCAACGGTGCCTGGCCTTGTTGGCTTATTCCCTTCACTGCGTGATGAGTCCCCATCATCCCTTGCTCCTGCGCCATGATTCCCTTGATTCCCTTGATTCCTCTGCCCCTCCTCCTCCCTTTCTTCGTCACTTGCTGCACTTGTTTGTTCCTGCCCTTTGCCAACCCGGCGACTCCCTGCAGCTGCAGCTTCATTTACCCCAATATCTATTTGCCATTCTTCGGCATCCTGGGGGGCGTGTGTTTGCTCGTATCTCTGTGCCCTTTCTTGTTCACGCCTCCATTCTCTCTCCTTCGCGTCTATTGCAGCTTGTGCTTTAAGTTCGTCCCGGCGCCTTTGTGCGGCTGCGGCTTCGTCTCTGCCAGTGCCCCTTTGCTGGCTTCCCACAGCTCGTTCCAGGCCTGCTTCGTCCTCCTGCCGTGCCCTCAGTGACCCCTCGTTTTGGAGTCTTTCTTCGACCGCTCGTCGCGCTGCCTCAGTCGCTCTTGACAAGAGACTCGCTATTTCCGTTTCGCTCCGGGCTTTTACCGCTCTATGCGCTCCCGCTTCTTGCTCGTCGCGCTGCTGCGCTGCTTCTTGTTCATGTTGCCGTTGCGATAGGGTAGGTGGAGTCTGCGGTGCATCTATCAGGGCCGCCGTTGGCTGGGCCTGTGAAGCTTGAGCCTGATCCTTCTGAGCTTCAGCGCCCTGAACCTTTCGCTCCTGTGCCAATTGAATTAATAGTTTTACTGTGGATGACTGGTATCCGGTCCTGCTTTTAGGCTGCATAACCTGTTGCGCAGGTTGCCCACCCTGGGCTACTTCGGTATGTGTTTGGGCCGTATCTTGGGGTGGTCGCTTTTGTGTATCCTCTTGGGACTTTAGTTGCTGCTGTTGGTGTTGTTCCTCCCGGTGAGCACCCGTAACCTCCGGGGGGTTGTTACCCTCACCAGGCAAGACCATAGCCTCGCCGGGATCAGACCCGGTAAGAGACTCACCCGAATCTAGGCATTCGCCGAAGTTAGTCCTGGATATAGCCAATCTATTTCCCTTCACCCCAGGGAACATACCATACTCAAAATCCGTGGGATCCATGGGTGCCTCGCCGCCCTCTGCTCGCCCCTCGGGCTCCCCTTGTTGCCATTGCATATAGCCCTGGTGATATTCCTCATACGACTCCTGTATATCCTGCGCTTGTTCCTGGAGCAGCTTCTGCTCTGCCATGTTAGTTTCCATCCTCGCTTGCTCCTGTATATACTGTATTGCACTTTTCATCGCCTCATCTGCCTTTTGCAAATAATCATCTAACTCTCTCTGATTCGCCGCCATGGCTACCCCCTGTTGAATCCTCTTTCCCTCCATCTCACTAGCCATGTAGTCCCTCAGGAGACACAAAGTCCACTGGTGCCCTGACCCCGAACAAAACCAACACAAATTTGCTTCTCGTCTCCGCTCAACCTCTTCTATGCTTGGTCTCCCGGAGATAGGGCAGATCCCCGCACCGCCATACGGATATACAGTATCATGGACAGAGAAAATCGGGGTAGTCCGCAGGGAGGCCGTGCTCTGCCGAATCTTTAACCTTGCGGCTTCTCTGCGCCCAGTGAACAATGGATCTTCCCGGGAATGCAGCATCGACTCCGACAACGCTACTCTATCCATCTCTGTGGCTCTCGCAGCTCTATACAGGCACCCCCCTTCCTTATGGTCCCCTTCAGCGCAGAATAGGCAGAGGCCTAATTGACTTCTGCGCTCTGCTTCACCTGCAGTAGGCCTCATTGTCTTTGGGTCAATAGACGGCCCAAGGTAAGGCATTACATCATCTTGGGGATGAAATTTGCTCATATCAAAGGTTACAGGCGCCGGTAGTTGTATCGTGCGAGCCGGTAAATGGTCCCAACCCCACTGCCGAATTTGGCTCACAGTCGCCGCTCCTATGCGTGCGAACTGGGCATCATCCCAGCGTGCCAACTCGCCTAACTTATGTATCGGGAGTTCCATTAGTGCCTCGATCTGCGCCCAAGACCACCAAGCAATAATCCGGGCCTTGCTGGCTGCCTCTGGCGTAGACCACCAAGCTTCTAGAGCACCGCGTCTTTCATTGGGTAGAAGTGCACGCAGGTAAAGCCCACATGCCTGCTCAAGAGCTCGTAGTGCTGCCCTGCGCTCGTCCATTGCAGCCTTGTCCTCCTGTGAAGTAGTCTTGGATGCCGGCACCCCGGCTTTTGTCTGTTCTTTCTCGAGCCTCTTTCTCAATTTATTGTTTTCATCACATACTACAGCGCGTGACTGGGATGAGATAAAGTCCCTTCGGGCTTGCTCAAGGGTCCGTGCATGTGCTGACAGAGCCTCATGCACCTCTACTCCAAACACTTGCCCTGCCCGACTCTGCTCTGTTTCTGCTGTGCCCCTCCCCTCTGCCTGGGCCTCCGGCCCTCTAGCCTGTGCATCTCGTGGCGCCCCAGCCGCTGCTTTGCGTGCAACCAACCTCAGCCGCATCTTGGCCATCCTGTCGGCGATCTTCTGCACCTGTTCCTCATGCCTAGCCCACCGGTTTGCCGTCCCCAGGACCACACCCACAGTATGCTGTGTTCGCTCACGGATACGAGTACTAGACGTTTCGGGCCCACGCTGACCCACTAAACTAGCAGTAGGTGCAGGAGCTGATACATGGGAACCCCCACCACCACCACCACCACCACCACCAGCAGCAGTCCCTGAACCCCTTCCTGTGTGTTTTGGTTGGGATTTCGGGGGGGCTGTGGACGTCGACCCGCGTATAGACTCAGCCATTCCAGCGGGGCGTTGATTCCGACGAGCACTTCCACCACCACCACCAGCACTCCCTGAAGCCCTTCCTGTGTGTTTTGGCTGGGATTTCGGGGGGGCTGTGGACGTCGACCCGCCTATGGACCCAGTCATTCCAGCGGGGCCACCATCGCCCGGTGGGGGTTGATTCGGACGAGCACTTCCACCACCACCGCCAGTAGCAGCAGCAGCAGTTGATGCACCACCATTCCCTGAACCCTTTCCTGTGTGTGTTGATTGGGGCTGTGGGGGGTTTGTGGACGTCGACCCGCCTCCGAGCCCAGCCATTCCAGCAGTGCCACCACCGACAGGACGAAATCTCGCCGATTTACGCCCTTTTTGCCGTGGGTTGGCTTTAGTACTGGGTTGTCGGGGGGTCGCTGGCCCTGGCTGTGATACCGAGCCCTTGGCCGCGGGATCAGAGCTGCTGTCAGTTGTTGGTGCCGGCGTTGGCTGTTGTGCTACTGGGCTACCACGCTGTGCTGTTGGTTGGGCATCCTCTCTTGCCCTGGTGTTCTGAGTATGCACCGACGCTGATCCTATTTGTTGAATTCTTTGGCGTAGCTCAGCTGGATTGAGTACAGCATAACTCCGTAAAGCTGTCTCACTCTCCTGTCCCAGGCTCTCCAGGGTAAGTGTATTGCCTGTCGAGACGGAACCCAGTACCCCCAGCTGCCGTGGACTCCAATGTGTAAGTACGAGAAGGTTCGCATCCGCCCATTTTCGCTCCAGAATCTCAATCATGGCAAGTGTGAAACCATATTCTATTAGTCTCTCCCTGGCCCATGAGGACCACTGCAGCCTAGTCCTTATATCTCCCCAAGGCCTGTCATGCCCAGTTCCCATGGGTTGCGCTCCATGAGCCCTTTCAGTTTCCTGATTACCGCTGCTGCTGCCTGTAGGAGGCTTCTTTCCAGAGTGCAACCCTGGCCTCACCGACCCTTGGGGATGCCCCGAGTCTGATGCCTTCTCTCTTCCCTTTTCCACCCCCTTGCTCCCCCCCTTCTCCCCCCTGTTCCTCCCTCTCGTAAGGGTTCCTGGTGTTACTGGTGGCACCGGGGCACCAGGCTGCCCAGTAGCATCTGTTGAATGGGATTGAGCCAAGTGCAATAACCAGTTTATGGCGTCGCCATCATTCTGGAAATTCTGTGGCCTGGAAAGCCCCCTGGGCCATCTGTGGTCTCGCTTGATCTCACCCTGCAAATCCTGTAATGGTGTAGATAAGGTTTCCCAGCCCGCATTGTCCGCACCCCACCTATCGAAACATTTCTTTTGCCAGATGATTGTCATCAACTCTTGAGATAGAAGAGCGTGAGAGAGCGATCCGGGGCTGAAGCCTCGCATTGCCCTCCTTACATAATTAATCATTCGCATTTGTTGTGCTGGGCCTGCCTTCGACGCTCCAGGCTCTATGGGTGACTGAGTTAGCCATGGCCATGGCCTCTGAGTATGACCTTCTACACCCTGCATAGGATTTCCCAGCCCTTGGGTTTGTGCGCCCCGGCTCCCGTCATCAGCGGGCCCCCCACTGACTCCACCCGGTGGTGGTGCCACCCCACCATCCCGCGCATGCCCTGGTGTATCTCCACCGCTTGGTTTTTGCCCAAAGGGGTATGTCCATCGAGGCGTACGGCCATGCAAGAACCCAGCAGGGTCCCATGGCTGCCCCCAAAATTCCGAGTGCGCAGCTGCCCAATCAATCCGCGCTAGCTCTGCATACCCCGGACGGGCCTTCCGCCAATAATCTGAGTATCTTGTAAAAAAACGCTTTCTTTCCTCCTCACATCTTACTTTGTCATCCCCTTGAAGGGTCCCTTCGTTATCAGCTAACCACTGCTTATATTGGTTTGTAGCTTGGTAGTTTGGCACGATATTAGTCAACATATGTGGGGGTAGGTCTGCTGGTCGTTGGAGATTTGCCTCTCCTGATGGTGTTTGTCCTATGCCACCCCCTCCCGTTCTTCCATGCTGCTGTGTCTCCGGTATCAGCGTCCCCGACGTTTGTGAGCCGTTGTGGGGCTGTGAGGGAGTTGGCTTTGTCTGACCGGATGGTGGTATAGGTACCCCTGTACCACCTCTGCTCGTTTTTGAACCCGGATGCTCACCACCGGGGCGGTTATTGCTACCGCCCCGAGCCCCATCCTGAGGAATCCCACGCCCACCTGCCCTCCCTTGGGTGCCCCAGGTCTGTGGATTATTTCTTGTAAGGGCTTTACCTGTCTCATCAATGATTTCTTCCACGCTTCCTAAGGCAGGGGCGGTTCCAAAGCGTGCTGTTGATAAGGGGAATGAGGCTGATGTGTGACGCCTACCAGCTCTGGATGCTGCACTTGCCGCGAAGGTGTTCCACCCTGTTATGGCCAGCGCTGGAGGTGGCTGCACACTTTCCTGAGGTTTTGGTTGTATTTCATCCTTCGCAGACTCTACCCCCCCATCGCCACTGCTTTCACTTTCAGCTTCCTTGTCCGCATCCCCAGACACCGGTTGCGACTTTCTGCGTTTCTTCCTGCCTCCAGTCGCTGGTCTCCCAAAATACCGGAGTCGAGCTGCGACGCCTTCATCATATGGGTAGACCCATGGTACCTCATAATTTCTTGCACCCTTGTTATGGAGAATCATTGCCTGACTATCGACGAGATTCTGCCTCAGATGGGGGGGTTGAGGAATCTGCCGAACAATGTCTACTAGGTTTCGAAGCCCCTCCACAAGCATCTGCAACCCGTTCGTGCGGGGTTGCTCCTGGTATTTTTCAAGCCCAGGCCGTGCCCACTTGAATTGCCGACGCGTTGGCCCTCGCAAGGCGAACCAGAGTGATTCCCAAACTCTATAGGCTTCCCGAGCCTTCTCCCGCCCTGCTTCATCCCACTCAGTACCCGACCTAATTTTGAAATCCAAAAGTAACAATGCAAGTATCCGCGCTGTAAGGACACCCTTGATCCTCTCCCTTCTCTCATCTGGGTTAAGGCCGCCCCAACCTCTCCTCGGCTTTACTGGGTCTTTTTGCGGAATATCCTCTACCTTTAGCTCCCAGGCCTTCGGTAAAAATGTAAAAGGTCCATGCAAAAATTTCCATCTTTGCAAATCACGGGTTCCAGTTGCCAGTGTATCACCATCATCCCCAGTTTCAGGCTCTGAGTCTGAACTTTCGCCTCCTTCTCGAGTCGGAAGACGTGTTCGAGGTTTTATTGTGTCTCGCGCCCTGGCCCCCTGTTCAGATACTGTCCCCAGCCCACTTGACCTTGTCCTTGGTGGTCGGACCCCGCCAAAAGTCTCCCGCCACCTTTCCAAAACAGAATCGTCAATCGTAATCGGCCCCCTAAGCGACTCTCGTCGCTGCCATTGCGGCGTCCCTGGATCCAGTATTTGGTGAGACGGTCCCACACGGGGTTGCCCAGCCGGCCTCTTTCCTAAATTCCATCCTGGGACTCCCAGCGGATGGGGCTGTTGAGCCTCGGTGCTGATCCTGGGTGAGGCTTCAATGAAGCGTTGACCACTGGTGTCTTGGGTTGCCTCTCCGAGTGAGGATGATCTGAAGTGGTGGATCGCTAACGCCATACTGTCTGCTGCATCCATGGCTCTTTGTGCTGCCTCCACGGCAGTGTTTTGGAGAGTGATCAGATTGGAGTGCATATTAAACGCCTCTTTTACCTTAGGGGCAAGCTCCTCAAAAAGCTTTCTCCAATCTGCCGCCCCCTGACCTGCCACAGCTGCCACTCCCTGAGCCTCCTCGACCTGAGCTGCTCCAGCCTCCTCCAATACATTCTCAGCGCTCCCAGGCTTCCCGTTGGCGCCACCGCGAACTTTCCCGGCTGCCGTACCTGCTGCCGCAGCCGCCCCCCGTGCCGCCAGGGCTTCATCACGAGCGGCCTCAGTGGCTATGCGCGCCTGGACCGCCTCACCGCAAGCCGCTTGAGCTGCTGTTTGCGCTTTCACTGCACTAGCTAGTGCCAGCTGAGCCGCAGAGTTTGCTCCATCTGCCGTTACCTGCGCTGTGACCGCATGACCCCGTGCGGTCTGAGCATCCCTGGCAGCAGCCACAGCAGCACCCCGATCCGCGTGGCACAAGCCCCGCAATCGCGCAACGCTTCGATAGTTCCTGTTTGCTTCTGCCGCTAATCCCTGGAGTCGTGACATATCAATGGCCTCCCCTCCGAGACCTATGCGATTCAACGAGTGAATCCGCCCTGTCAAAATAATTAAACACATTGCTGTCAGTCTAGCGACTTTGGCAACGATCGAAAATGGGTTGACTCACAGAGCAGATATAGATAAAAGCAGTAATGGAGATATCGCCAAATGCTCCATCCTGCAACTACAAATATAATTGCTTCTTCTGGCCTGGGTTTCATAACGGATCATTAGCATTTTAAGAACCCTTCAAAATTGTCCTCGTCTAACTATCATTTCTCATGATCCACCCCAGCCCTTCACTCAGACAAACCCGAAACCCGGAGAGGAGGCAACCTACGCATAGGGATTGAACGGTTGAAACTCTGCTTTCATCGAGTCGGTGAAGTATAATTGTGTCAATATAGGAGAGCCATCCACCAATAACTGTAATATCCATCCTACAACCACCCAACATAACCATATTATTGATACTATCAATCTTCTCACACTACTCCACAGGTGCTCAGCAAACACAATAATGCGGCGCTCAAATGCTATTTGCTCCGATGCCACGGGTGGCAAGTCCACATCAATAGCTCCCCCGAGCACAGCACCTGGGGTAGTATCCGTCTCGCGCCCAAGGACGGCGGTCTCGTCTGCCATATTGCTGCCGAAGGCTTCTACTGCCTTCAGATCTTCTATTAGCTCGCCGTATTGCTAAACACGGAGAGCTTGGAGTGTTGGATGAGATTACTGTTTTCCGAAATATTTTCCTTAGCGATAGCCGATATCCCAGCATTTGTCAGTTCGTTAATCATTTGACTGATAAAACAGCGACATTGGTCACTCCATGCAGAATAGCGGAATCTGGAGTAGATCGGAGTAATCACGAACCTTGTGGGCTACCACTATATAACCTGTCACCTCCGTCACTAGAGGTTACGGAGGGTCGGGTTAATTTCCGCGTCACAATACTGTCTTCTGTGAGACAATGGAGTCAACATACCATAAATGGGTTTTCTTTCTATGGGCAATCCAAGCTGGCCTCCTACCCGGGGCAGTACTGATGGTTTTATTCTTTTTTCCACAATGGAAGCGATAGTTGAAGCATATGGGCTAATACATGACCTCCAAACAACTTAGCCAATCTATCCCCAATCTAGACATTTTGGGATAGTGGAGGCACTAGGCTGGTTTGGAGGGTGATGGGCCACATATCACACTAGTCTGGTTAAGATCACCCAATTACCCACACGATTCCCTATCACGGTCCTGCGAAACACACTCCCCAGATAGTCTGGTTACCTCCCCAGACCACAAAAATCAACCCAGCGCAGCAGTGCTCCCACATGCCAACCAGACTAGGCTCCCACAGTGCTACCCAGATCGCGCCCTCCATGGAGATGCAATGAAATCGCTTGGTGATCCCCAATCCCCAAAAATGTAGGAATATCAAGGCCCGTGGTATAATAAATGCCCAAATAGTGTAATTCACCTGCGCCCCAAGACCAGCATTTGCTGAAATAGGAAGCCGAATATTTTGACGATCCTTGGGTAGCATGTGGTGAGCATTTAGTTGTTGGATGGCATTAAAAAAGTTGCACTTCCTGGGAGATTAACCTGAGTAGTCTCATTCTACAACTTGAGATTATGCTGCCGCTGCTTCTCTTGTCCTTTGTCAATTTGCAAAGCCTTTGTTCAACTACCCCATATCCACACACAAGCCCGAAAAGTGGTATCCAATCAAATGCATCGAATGCAGACAATGAACAAGTCCACAACACTAACGCCGAGATTTATCAGTCGCTGGCTGAAATGTTGCCAAGGTCCCAGAACAAAGATAATTCAATATTGCGGGAATAAAATAACGTACCCCCAATCTGTTAGCACCACCTACCGAGTAGCGTAACAAGGCAACACAATACATGTTTCTATCCAACTCATCTTATACATACTTCCTACACTCACTGGGAACATACCCACAAACTGCGGCCTTGTGAATAGACTATCTGGAAGCCACATTCCATTGTCTCTGTATCCTTGGTTGCCGGCTTTGTCAAACTTTCTTTGCTTTAGTATCATTGGCAGTTGTACCGTAGCCTCTATAGTTCGCCCCGAGCTGAGAAAAAAAGTGAAAATTGCCTGATCAAGGGACCCTTGGTCCGAGGTTTGAAATATAAATGTAACGATTATCAAGACTCCCAACGTCCCGAAGTCGGGAGCAAGGGTGCTCAGTCCACATAGGTACTTCTTAAGCGCGAGATACATATGTACCCGCCCGTATTAGTGGGTATTGATTTGGCCTGTGCTCCTTCCCTCGCTGGAACAATCTGTCACTCATTAGCATAATTCCATACCCCTTAGTATCGATGTTCTGTTTTTCAATTGCTGTGTCAAACGAATAGAATTTCTGGTTGTAATTCAACGCCAGATTAGGTAGTAATATTAATTCAATAATCGCTCTCCACCCCCGTGGGTACCATACCAGTTGAGTCAATTCCCAGGTGGGTGGACCACGATGGATCGCTGATACCCAATTATGAGGTGGCGGTCACTTATCACCGTCTCCGTTCCCATTAGCCCCTTTCGAGGATACAGTTACCTACATACTTAGGTGGATTAGTCTTATGTTACAACCAGCAGTTTCAGGGGCTTGGCATAAGACTATAGGTGCTTGCCATTTAGACCTGATTAGATAAGCGCTTGCAGCCCGCCTCCACACGATTTTTTTGTCCTTACGTCAGTGGAGCCCAAGGCTATGAGAATGGACACAGCACGACTTAGTCTCGTACATACAGCCAACGTCGTCGGCCACTTGAAGATAGGGGGCAGGGACTGGCCTGAGTAGAGGAAGAGAAGCCACTCGGACACCCGGGGAGCCACAGTCTATCGCCATAGTCTAGAACCGTCAGTCACATGCGCCCGTGCAGAGCCGGACTTTGCTCACATGACCTGGTGCGAACCAGACTACCTAATGACCAACGCAGTTTCCGGCGACAAACAGTACTACAGAGTTATATATACAGTTGGGTGATGCCTATCATGAATCTGGCGAATGGTACAAAATCCAGATTTCTTTTTTGAGTCTATACACCTTTCCCCTGAAGGGAGCCTTAGGCCCCGAGGCGGCCCCGTAAAATCAAGAAATTTTTTTTTTCTTTGAAGTCTATACGTCTATGGAGGTAAAATCCAGATTGGCACGAGACAAATGGCTAAATATGCATCCTGGAAGTTGCTTTTTTGGGGGGGAAGTCTATACGCGTTTTCCCCGAAGGGAGCCTTAGGCTATGAGGCGGCCCTGGAAGTTGCTACTGCACGTAGTAAGTGTGAAGATGTACAGTATCTACAAGTACATATGCATATCATGCGTGCATGAGATAAACCCCCATAGTTCCATGTACCCGTTGACTTGGAGTGACAGGCAGGGAAACCAATACCGAACCCGGCTTCTTTTGGTTACTTTTCGACCACGTCTTCAATTTGCAATGATTTACTACAGGAGGAAAGCTAAAGCGTGTTGTCAGTAATGGCGCCATGCTGGGTCTGTAGCATAGTTAATGGGTTGTCCCTACATCCGTGCACCCCTCCTAACTGTGAGCGGGTTTGTCTGACCACAAGTGCAAACAATTTGTAAACATGAGCCACACAGACGCTGTGTATGTACAATCATAACAAGTTGTGTAACATCCAAGAAATATTGGACTTATTCAATGTTCACTTGCTTAGAGGTCCAAAGAGCTTCTTCCACCCAAATGAATTACCATGTGGTGCCCAACCTCTCACCTGATCTATGAAAATATTACCACACCAAGAGGCCCAAATGATGTGGAGGACAGGATTAAGACTCGTTGCTTAGTTTTCAAGGGAGAATCCCAATTTAATTCTTGAAATGAACGTAAACATTAGGGCTTACGGAGATCTCGGGTTGGCCCCATATCCTGAAAACCTTGATGCTTAAGAATATTACACATAATAAACACCTACTCTCGCAACTGCATTCTACACATTCACCCCACACCCGGTTTGTCAAGTGGCTCATGTTTCTTATTGCAGTTATAAGGGTACGTTATTGATGCAAGGAGGTGTACTCGGTATTATGCGGTGCATGCAGCTTACACCTTGCAGACCAGAATCCATTGTCTGGTTGGATAATCTACCTACGTATGTGGTAGCTGCAAGCTGCATGAATGTACTCTACCGCAATAGTTTATTATTTTACCGATCGGATCTACATTTCCACGCCGGGGAACATACCTGTTATGTAGACAGCAGTAGTCTCAATCTCGCGTGCCATCACTTGCACGAGTATGTACTGTACTAGACAACAGCTGGTGTGGGAGTATTCTCCCGTTTCCTACTTCTTGACTGGAACTATCCGAGAATATCACATGTCTGGAGGGAGTCAAAATAAGGTTTCGAACACGCTATTAGCGCCTCCTCCTCTTCCTCTTCCTCCAGTCCCGATTTCTTGCGGATGGGTTTTCGTAGCGGAAGAAGTATACATATCACTCTAAAGATAATGACGAGCCTAGATGCGAAGATCGCGACCCTTCAATTGTCTCAGTAATATTTGGATTTCGTGTTTGTTCCGCTAGGCTGAGACATTCTACGCTGTCACACTGTCACACCACGCAGTCGGTGGAGTGATTCAGAATCGATCCATATTTTCTCCACACGGCGATTAGCCCAGGGTTTATATTAAGCCTCTGAAATCCTCCCTACCTCCCATTCCATCTCAGCAATCCCCCAAACCACGGTCTTCCTACGAAACTGGAACCAGTACCACGCAACATCGGTATTCTTACCCTCAAGCTCTCGGAAATAGCAGTCATGTGCAACGTGATCACCTGGTATTGCCCTACCTGCAACGAAACCACTTCAATCAATACCAGCCATTGCACTAAACCTGGGACGCAATCATGCTGGAGGACCACGGTGAGAAAACGAGGGGCGGCGTGTATCCCTTGTAGGAAGGCGAAGTGAGTCTGGGGGCTAGATCTGGGCGTTATAGGGGAGGAGGGAGTTATGGTACAGCGGAAGGCTTTGACAGACTCAAGGCTATATACTAAGGGATATGTCAAATAGATAAAGGAATAAGTAGGATAATGGGATCACCTCGAAGGGTTAAATGAGGGGGATAGTATCTCAGTGCCGCTGGGGTGTTATTGCTATGTGGAGCTGAGGCACTTATATTTCAAGTTTGTTACCACCTGAATAATACAGGTCCTTGGACTTTTTGCACCTGAAAGCTGTGAAGTAGAGATGTGCACGATCATAATATAGGAAATCCATTCAACGACGTATCTGCAATGATATAAGGGCTGCTAAATTAGGGATGCTTGATAAACATATATGGTTGGGCAGCGCTATAACAAGTATTAATCTCCTCAATTTTGTGTTGCGTATTGCGCGGTTAACCCACCCTCTGAAACCAAGTCTACCAGTATATTGAGAGTATTCTTTAATTTAATCCTTTAGAGAATCCCTATTTAGATTGCTTTTCTTGCTTTGTTCACATGCAATATCCTGACTTGAATTCTCGAAGCGGGGTTGTGCACTATGGAAGGTCACATGTCAGAAAAATACTAAGTAACGTGTAATTAATATATCCGTCAGGTGACTTTTGGCACAAGACTCTCCCGTAATAACTGCCGGATAAGACCCTATAACCTTATAAGACTGTATCCGTAAGTAAGATCCTAGTGCAGGGTCGTTCAGGGAAAGCATTGTGTATAAGACTGTATGCTAGAATCTATGTGGCCTTAAATGAAGATAAAAGAATGTAGATTTTGACGGTGTAGAAAGTAGAAGCTCATTATACCAACCTCAAAATTGATCAATACCTTGCCTCAAATGCCTATCCAACACCAGCGCCCAGGTCCGTCCTCACTATCTACATCAATTCGACCTCGAAATACTAGGTTTCTGCGCTTGAACTTAAACAAACCTTCCAGTTCCGAGCCAGAGCTAGATTTATCAGTACTTGGAGTGGCATCAACTGAGGATGCAACAGTACGTCAGCTACAAGGCCTTGCCCAAAGCCAAATTGGCAAGCGCCGAGTACAATATCCTAAGGAGTTCAAGCTTGGAGTTATTTCACATTGACGGAATGTTCATACAAAGGGAGGGAGTCTCTAAGTATGCAGCTGCTAAACGCCTATGGATATCAGAGAAGATGCTACGAGATTGGACTGCAAAGGATTTAGTGATTTTAAGTCAGCGTAGTGCACAGCGGAAAGGTACTATAGGACGAGCAGCAAGTCTTCCACAACTAGAAGACTATTTACATGAGCGTTTTTTGGAGATGCGAATACAAGGAATTAAAGTAAAGCGAGCATGGTTTTTTGCAGAAGGAAAGAAGTGGTATATACCATCAATGTAAATGTCATAAAATTATTTTACTAATTTGTAGTAATATAGGTATGAGACTCACTTTCCAGAAAAAGTTACAGTTCACCTAACATCAATGGAAAGGATTTCGCTTTTCGCGTAAACATATTAGTGTTCGTGCAATTAGTTATCATGCACAAGAAATTCCTGTCAATGCCTTCCATCAAATTCAGTTATTTCACCAATTTATTCGACGCCATGCCGATAGTGAGGTTGAGATACCACATGTTGGTATTGGTAAATACCGTCTTGGAAATATCGCAAATATACAGTAGACCAAATTCTATTAGAATTTGAGTTCTTAACTGGTGGTACCTATGAAACTACAGGTGCTAGTACAGTCAAGTTAGTGGATTGGAGAAACGTCAAGCTACCATGCAAGCGACTATTTTTGGTGATGGTGTTAGTCGTGTGAAGAAGTCTTTCCTTGTTTTCCGTGGAAAGGGAACAAAGTTATTAAATGAAAGACGTCAGTTACAAAATCAATGGCAACTTGCTATTGATTTTAAGGAATATTCAGGCCAACATATCGAAATACCATTACAATGCATCAGAGCGCCGGGTTCTGATGACTCAATGGGTTGGTCAAGCATGGGAGTCAATTCATCATGAGTTGCAACATCGGTCTTTTCGCAAGTGTGGAATAACTGTTGCTATAGATGGATCTGAGAATCATAAGATCAATATTCGAGGCCTAGGTTCACTCTCCTATGCCATCCAGCACTACGATGGACACCTCAGATACTTCTGGATCTGATTCCGACAGTAATGAGTCCACTACTTCCTCCAGGTCAGGCATATTTGGGGTGGAAATCATGGATTAGGAAAATTCTCTGCTTATGAGACTGTATCTATAAGTAAGACTGTATGATGTTCACTGTAAAGCCCCCGTACCGTGTTTAAGACTACAGTCTTAGCCAGCAGTTATTACGGTATCACCCCGGATGAGAGTAGGTATATTGTGGCATAACATGCCACTATTTTGAATCAGAATTGTAATGTAACTAGTGGTCCCACCTGTCGCTACATGTAACTTATTTCAACCATGTAAACATGAAAAGTAAAAGCACTCCGGATTTTACAATATCCCAATTAGAGTGCATTTAAGGAACATGAGCTTTGAGACCTTGATAGCAACCAAATTCTAGAGCTTTGGGTGAACTTAACTCAGGGTGGTGGTAGTTTTTAGTATTTTTGCAAAGTTGGCACATTTTGGTAATAAACCGTCAATGGACGAATACATGTACCTAGGTATATATAGATCCTTTGCACAAAATACTACTGTTTAAGACTAGGTAAATTCCAGTAAATCTGGTTTTAGATGTGGATGACACGGAGTGACAGATATATATAGGTATCTACCCCATTCCGAAACATATACTACCATCGCTCTGTCCAATTACCTACATTATCGCTGGTGGTGATATAATGACCACACCTATGGTAGTGTCATGGATGAATCTAGGTTCTGGGACCAACTGGGAAAGTATCACTGAAGCCAAATCAAATGGCAACCAAATACCAACCCCCTTGGTGCAAGAGCCCTTCCTGAGGTCGATGCAGTCCCCTCCATGACATGTATGTATAACACTGTTTATAGTTTGCAACTTTGCAGCTGCCCATGAAAGACATGAGTACCTAAAGGGAGTCTACTTTAAATAGACCAAACATGGCACAGCAAGAGCCTCTACGAGGGGTTGTACAACTAGACTGTACTAAAAATAGGTTGGGGTAAGTCTCTATGAGGTTGCAGTTACGTATCTGCAATGGTAGCTATCACTAACTCCTTACTCGGGCGAATCGGGAAGCTGCGATACTAGTATTATATACACCCAACTCCCAGAATTAGTAATTCCCATAATATATGGATATCTGATAGACAAACCCAAGATATATGCAGAGGTACTTAAGGTAAGTACTTAAACGAGGGATCGAAATTCTTGAGGTGAATAAGCTTACTTAATAATATTCTCTCATCGGGTGGGGTTGGTTCAAAGTATCGGAGCCCCTGCCGGGGGCCCGTCTGGGGTAATAGTGGCAGAACATCCCTTGAAGGTAAAATAGAACGCCACATATCATCCTCTACGAGGGTCTGGTGCCGAGACTACATGTCATGGCAGGCCTTTTTTTTTTTTTTTTTTTAAAAAAAAATCAGTACTCGTATTCAAGCTATCTATCTAGAGGGACTACATCTCCGAGTGAAGACACGGCGGGATTATCCAACCACCGGGCCGTTCCCTGCCCCGTACGTTCGTGTGCGTTAAATTCACGTCGGCATTGGATTTCCCAGATGGCAAGTCATAAAGTATTTTGTGTACAGACTCGGATATGCCTGCGGGGAAGATGCAATTGTGCAGGATAATCTTCAACATTAAAAGACCCTCATATTAAGTTACTCTGGGTGGGTATACAAGACTAGGTATCCGCCTTCCTCCATCCACCCCCCTCCACTATCTCGCTAGCAGTCCAATTGGTCTGCTCTTCAATCGTGCAACCCAACACACACCTCTGTGGCTGTCATCCCTTAGCTGCCGCTCACTGTAAGTTTCCTGTCGCTCATGTATTCCTCCCTGAGCTCAAGCAACCACATAGGCCGCTTCATCAAGCCCACCATTGGCGGGCGTATGACCACGTCAACTCCCCACCACCGCCGTCAACATCTGCTGCAGTCTCAGCAGCCACACTACAGCCCTTCCACCGAAGCCCACACCGACTTTGCTGGGTTTACATTTGTCTTCGTCGTTGACTGCGTCGTAAGGGCCCAAAAACGCTCGGGACTGGGATTGTGACGGAGTGAGCTGGCTCAGGATTTGGGAGAAATGTGTGATCAGCTTTAACTAGGTAGCAGCTCGGAGATGAAGTGGTATGATACTAGCAGCCAGTGGGCATTCCAGTTGCCATGCAGTCTCCCAAATAGGTAGGTAGTATATATTTGAGCATATTGCTCTCCACTTTGCCTCCAACACCAACACCAACAGTGTCCATTTTTATATCAGCTGTGCACAGCTGAATTTTCAGGGAGGGAATGGAAGTCCAATTCAGCCAAACATCAAGACCATCATCTACTACCCTATGAAGTAATCAGTAATGTAGCACATTCCCCACTCTTGGGGATTGTGAACTAAACTTGGGGTGCTATCTAGTCAACTTCCTAGGCCCAGCTACCTGGAGGAGGTTACATTTGAGATGGAAGGTTGATTGGGAGGATATGCGAGGGTCTGTAGGCTACAGTACTGTATATAATGTAGCATTAAATGACTTGAAGATTGAACTTTTGAGTTTTCCTGGAATCATGATGGTCACCCCTTGGCCTGTGGCATGCGTGTACTTTGGCCTTTGCCTTCAAGGATGGTGGCCCAATCTTATGACTACGCTGGGCCTGGCCAGGTAAGTATTATGTGGGATGAATTCCTACTGCAGCCCATGAAGGGGCAACCCCACAAACTTGAAGAGCCTAGGCATAAGGACTCCTGACCTACCTAAGCTTATAGAGTCTACAGCGACTATGCAGGTTGGGTAAAACTTTCCACACTGTAACTGGACCTCTCCTTAGATATTGAGTAGAATAGAGTCTGGTTGCACGACAGGAGGGTCTGGTGTACCGGAATGGCTCTGATGCCTCGTGGTACAAGAGTTTTGGATGCTGACTTGACATGGACGTCAGGGGAGTGGGTTTATTAGAAGCCTCACTTTGAATTGATGGCCGTGGAAGAGCCACTTTCGGCTAGGCGTTGTGCGGGTGAGGCTTGTGTTGTAGATGCTACTGGGTGCTGTCAGGGTAACGTTGTCCACAAGATGGTGTACGTGCACCCTGTTGCCAGGCTGCTTATCGGATTATGGATATAGAGTGATACCAGCTGTATCTACTCCTCCTTCACCGTGTCAAACTTGTCAAACTTGTCAAACTTACCCACCTCATCGCACTCTTGTCAACCATCAGCCATCAACCATCACAAACACCGCTCTCTCTACCACGTAGCATCTCCCCATCGTCATACTCAATCTTCATTCCAAGGGTCTCCGTCATTCCATCATTCAATATGTCCCTCCATTCCCCCCCCGGCGAATCCCCCATCGAGCCGAATCCAAACCCCAACCTCACCTTCAGGTTCCCTGCGACTCATGCCCCCCAAACCTCCACCAATGCCCAACCAGCAATGCCAACAGTCTGGCAAACGCCACATGTCGACACTCAGGACGAGCTCTCGCAGCAGTATCAACTCGCCCATGAGAATGTAGCCTCACGAAAGCTTGACTCCCAGGCATCAAAGACAAGTCTACGTCCTGCTAGATGTGAGACTGACATTGGCCACGTGGAGAGCCCAGCCTGTGAAGCTGGGCCTTTGCCAGACACCCCACATGCTTCAGCAGAGAGTACTGCGAAAGTGGAATTCGAGTTGCCGGATGATTTGCCTCTCGTAGAGTCAAACGATCCAAGCCTCAGGGACCTGTATCTGAAAGGGCGGACATATACGCTTGCAATGGTAGTGGAAGAAGTGCTTTCTGGGGTAAGCCTCTTCGGAGGCAAAACGAACAAATATAAGCTTTGCATCAGGAGGGTGCAGGCTTTGGATAACACTGCAGCTCCAGCTATGAAGCAGATGCCGAATTCTGGCTCTGATCGTGGGCATAGGGTGAAGCAGAGGAAGAGGTTCACAGAGCATGCCGAGAAATTGTTCTCGGAGATGGAAGAAGAAGGGGAAAAGTTGCGGGTGTCGGTATGTCTCTCCCCATGCGCCTGTCGTTTTTAGAAGTGCTCAGGTGTAGTAATAAATGCCGTCTAGCTCCACGCCCTTCTCGCCCCTCTCGTGGAATCGGCTGCGAGGCTACAGAACGGCATCAAGCACCTGCCGAGTCTCTCTGATACAAAATTTTGGGCCAACAATTACGATGAAATGCTGAATAGAGCCTTGGAATGGGACATGGTCGCGCAGTATGTCCACTCTCCCGCATCTGCCTCTATATATCTCGGGCAGTCTGTACTCACATGGTTTCACAGAGTGACCACCTCGGATCATCTAATGCCTCAATACCTCAGCATCTACACCACACTTTCTCAGCTGCTCACTCGCGAGTTCCCAAGCGCCACTGCCCTCGAGGAAATCATCCCTGAGGAAGAGGCCCGAAAAGACATGGTCGATCTGGTCAGATCCATCTTCAGGTCTGCAATCGAGATCAAATTTCAAGCTAACACAGTCTTCTCACTAACCCGCACTATGACCTCAAAATTGCAAAACTGCCTCATGAGTCTGCAATGGCAGACTAAGCAGCTTCTTGGTGTTGTGGATTGTAGCCCCGTCTACAAGGGTCTGCGCCGAGAAGTTGAAGAGGATGAGAAATCGGAAGGAGAGCAGACTCATCTTACTCACACGACTCGGGAAAAGCGAATTGTCATTATCGGCACGCTTACCCACATTATCCTCACTCTGCGCCAGCTCCGCCTCCCAGACGACAAACATATAGCCACTCTACCAACCTCTTACCTTGACATCTCCACCCATACTGAAGACAGTGAAACACCATCCTTCCGTCAGGAGGACAGGCAAATCCTCGCATATCTCACTGACCTCAAGTCCTCAGCCGAGTTTCTCAAAAAATACCTCAAGCTGCATCCTGACCTTATCCAACCAAAGTTCCTGCTTCCATTTTTCTTGGAGATGGGGGCCTACACTCGCGGAACTATCCTTACGCAAGCGGATAAGCTACTCAGTGGGTGGGTCGTTTGGCGAGAGATCTGTCTTACTGTTGGAGGGTGGAACGCAATGCAGAATCGAGTAAATACTCGGGATCCGAGTGTCTTCAACTATGCGCTCCTTGGCACGCACCCAGAAGAGAAGCTCTCAAGGGCAAACAGCACCAATACCATCCAGAGTACCGATACTAGCATCATTGGCAGTTCTACCGCGAAGGGTAAGGGCCCAGCAACCGCCTCTGGGCGCCCAGGGTCTTTCAAGCACAAGTTTTCGTTCGCCCTTATCTCCATTCCCCCCGCGGAAGAACTGGCACCAAAAGGGTCACTCCCGAAGGATTCTTGGCCTACCTTCGATCCGATTCCACAACTTACCCACCAATCGAGCCAACGCCTCCTCGGAAAGGAAAATGTTGAGTACAGCCTCCCCAGTCCTATCAAAGGGTTCAACCACCTCGCTGGGCCACCACAGAAAATCTGGCCAGCAGCCGCCCTCGCAGTTCAGTCTAAAGGGATCGTCACTCGAACCCCCGAACAGACTTTGATTTACATGCCCAAGACTGACGGGCCCCCAAAGATCCTCCTAGATGAGAACTTTGCGTTGGAGGATGTACTTAGGTTTTATGCCGCAGCGATGGAGGAGCAGAAAATAATGCCCTTCAGCGTTCCAGGTAGCTCGGTGGCAAGAGCGTATTCACAGATGAAGAAACTTGACGAAGACAGAAAGAAAAATGAAGAATTAGTAGACGCCCTGCTTTCTAACCCGGTAGAAGCTACGCCAACTTCACCAGTTAAGGAGGAGCCAGGTAGAGCTAACCCAACTATACCACAACGAACTTCGTCGACGGAGAGAAGGAAGAAAATCATTGGTGAAATGGTGAAAAAGTTGAGTCGACTTGCATTTGGTAAATCTGATTCCACCGCGGCTGCCCCTACTACCCCAACAAAAAACTCAGAGTATCCGAGTACTTTGGTTCAAACTAGCCCCAACGAAATCTCCCCCCAAGGTGGAAATCCCTTGAGCGACCTCCCAACCTACACTCCCTCGTCTTTGCCGAGCCTCGACGAAGAGCAAATCAGCTCCATCACCGCTTGCTTCAACCTCCGGAAAGATTTCCGTGCCACGCTCCGCCTCCTTTCAGAAATGAAGACCGAAGCCAAATGTTTGTTTGATGGAGAGAAGTTTATTAGGGAGTACCTTGATGCACTTGAGATGGGCACGTTCATGGGTCCCCAATTGCAGATCCCAAAGGAGTTTTTGGATAGGGAATATGCTTGGAGGAAGTTACCTAAAGGCGCAACTTGTGGAGGAGCTATTCCTGGGAATGGAAAGAAGAGGATGGAGCTGGACTAAGTGATTGACCGTGATGAACTTTTCCAGGGGTGCGTGAGTAAGAGGGGTTTGGGGGGTTGTGGAAACAAGTGTGAATGAGGAGGGCAAGCAGATTGTGGTAAGGATTGCTGTTGATATTTGTTGATAACGGCACTGCGATAATATTTTCTCATTTTGCTTTTATGCTTCATGTCCGAGGGGAGGCGGTTTCGGTAAAGTAATAAGTTGCTGGGATCTGTTGAAATGTTTGCTCTGAATGTATCATGATTATGATGACTACGATATTTTGTCTTGTGTGCAAGATGGAATAATTTGGCCCCCTTGGGAATAACAGAAAGAAAATTGGATCTGGATGAATTGGGGATTCCTCTCTGGTTTCCTTTTTTTTTTTGATTGTCATTTCTCCCTCTTTTTTCGATTTTGTTACTTGGTTGTGAGATGTGCAAGTGATGTGTAGGGTCTCGGACTTTATTACTTTGCGTTGAGACTTGGGATTTGAACACAAAGGTTTACCTTGCATGATCCAGCTGGATGATTTTTTGCTCTAAATAAAACAAGAAAAGCTTCGTATGAAGTGCAGCCTGTGCGTATAGTTGTACTTGACGCATGGTAATGTAATCCGTGAACGGGATGCCTTGTATATGGGAAATTGATTCAGGGTGTTTATGTGATTGCTTATGGGTGCATGTAGAGCACAGGGTAATACAATACTCGCACATACTTGCATAGGATCAAGGCAATGGTTGATCGGCTAGTACAGAAAGTATAGTTTTACCTGGATGAGGGGGCGGATTGAGGGTAACACTACAGTACTTTGTGTGTCATCTGAACGGGAATAGTGAAGGACATGCAATCTTGCTTACGTATGCCTGAAGGGAATGTCTTGGGGGGAAGTACAGAGGCTGGGAGAATAAAGGCAAGTGCCCACCGAAGGGACCTGTGCTCATTCGAAAAGAGACTAGAGGGGGTTTCGTTGCATAACTGACTATATATATACAGGGAAGGGGGATATCAGATAGAGACGTGGGTAAAGGCGGAGGTACTTTAATGTGTACCATTCACGAGGGGGGGATTATGTACGACTGGGCAAGTATAATAAGCCTGGATATGAAAAAGGTGACTATGGCAATGTGATTTTGTTCACAGAGGTCACCTGACCTACTTGCCCTTAAAGTCATATGTTCAGACATTGTCCACAATCAGCTCCATCTGTTTCCCCAGATACCTTGCCCCGAACTCCGGTAAGTCCTCTCCACATACCAACTTGCTACAATCTTTGCCGTCATAAACGTCTTCAAATGGGAGTTCCTTTTTTCCATTCTCACGAGCATTATCGATTTCTCCTGGTTCATAACACATATCCCTTCCAATAGTGTTCTGCCCCATATGACAACACCCAATGGGCCGACCCATTCATCATTGCCGGCCCACCCATCAATCGCGCTAATAGCCGACCCATTCATGAATGACCCAGCCCACCCACCAATCTAGCCGCTACAATAATATTTTAATATAATTATAATTATCTATAGAATAGATTGGACTGAATTGGTAAATCTTGCTAAGTTTATTGATGCTCATGTATACAGAGAAATACGGAACTTCGGAATGAATACTCTTGATTTAATATATTTTTCTATCTCTGGAGTCTGGGCACTAGATTTTCTCATGTTTTCATTTATTCCTGTATTATATTTTTGTGCCTCTCCAGGACTATACTTTTATTTATTTCTACATTATGTTTTCTACCTCTGTAGGACTAGGTTTTATAGTATTTTAAGTATTTTAAGTATTTATCTTATATTTTTCCAGTTCTTCCATATTTCTGAAGCTCCATATATATGATTATAAATATATTAAAATATTGCCATTTATGAATGGGACGGCTGTTAGCGTGATTGATGGGTGGGCCAGCCCTGTTGAAATACCACACCGAACCCCCTTAAGCCTAATCCGTTGGGTTGTTTCTATCCTAGTTACAATCCTATCTACTGTACGGTACCGGTACAACCACTACCGTTTTATACATTCTTTATTTATACATTCTTTACTGCAAATTCCTTTGTAGCATATTCAGTTCATGTAAAAGCTACGTATTCACTGTACCAGTTCAGTGCCGAGACTAGCTCAAACGCACACGCTCATATTCTATCATTGGAGCTCTACCTCTACTATTGAAGCTCTCCTTCATTGGACGTTCAACTGCAACGCTGCCTCTACCTCATAACCTAATCTCAATAGGTAAGCCCAACTCTCCCGCCTTAGTCGCACAATTTTAATTGTCTTGGCAGCGCAGAGGAGAGTCTGGGTACGAGAACAGTAGCGTCCCATTGATGAATGTGCCGTATTAAAATATGGGGCAGAACAAGCTTGAGAGTTGGCTTCAGGGCAAGTTTCCAAAATACATCATCATCCAACTCTTTCGCCAATCTCGAGTGTTATCGAATATCTAGGATATTGACCCGCTGTTGCGAGGTAGTTTGCTACAAGTTTTCCTACAATCAGCTACTCAGTTCATGGCTAAAAAGTAATTGGGATGTTTACAATCCTTATCATCTATTTTCATCTAGTAGAAACCCTCCTTCCCTTTCTCCCAACTGATGTTACCCTGAACATTCTCCGCAAAATGAATTTCTTTCAGATAGAGAATTTTAGTAGTCTGATTGTCAACCCCTCTTAGAGGCCGGCTCCTTCTTTAAAGCAGCATCAGCTTTCATTCAATATCCCTTTTATCTTTGCTTCAGTACCTGCGTTCGATTTTGCTTCAGTTTCCGCCTTTACTTTTGCTGCTTGAACTTCTGCGATTCTTTTGGCTTCAGCCTCCATCCTTGCATCGTCTCCTAACCCATCAGTTTCCCTGCACAGTTGCTGGCACGAAACTGCTGTACACCATCATGATACAGGCATAGTGCATGCTACTAGTATCCCTTATCATGATAGGCATGTGCGATCGACTGATAGTGTCAAGGAATAACTCCTAATTGGATGCATTCCATTCCAATTCTAGTCTAATTTAAGTATAGTTAATTAGAATTTTTTTTCCTTTTTTGTGTCTGTACGCCTTTTCCCGAAGGGGAAATTATCCTACCTACTAGTATATTTATGTACTATTGTTGCAATTGGCTATATATATACTTTATATGCAAAAAAAAAGCAAGGATTATAGAGCGTTCCAGGCCTCCCAACAGCTGTATACCACTTTCAATGGATCACGTACCACTAGGTACACTGTAGCCTCAGTACAATCCCTACAACGGGGACTAATAACTCCCGCATTACATTATACATATGCTCTGCGGACCCCAGCATGTATAAATTGCTACAACAGCATCTACTATACCTAACTAAGTAATGAGTGACTATACGATATGCGGATGTATGTTGCATCCAGCGAATGGAACCACTTCATGGGCGACAGCTTGCAACTACATCTAGGTATAGGGTAATTGCACCTGCTGAATTCGAGTATGACATCTACAGCCTGCTCAGAGTCCTGGACTCCCTATAATATCCACAATCCTAGCAGTGCCTACAACCCCCCTACTATGAACCCCGCCATCTCAACCACCATCCTCCAGACATATCTGTTTATAGTATGGATAGATGCCCCATAGGCCCTCTCTATATTCTCTATAACTATAGAGGACGACCTAACTTACTGCATGTATTACAAGGGTCAAAATGACAATCACATGTGCAAACCCTAAATGTAATCCGTCAGGTATTGTATTTACTGTCCTGTAAGAGCCTGGACCGAGCTCCTATTATGCAAGAATGTTCTTGAGATTTCTAAGCACCCCTTCTCATGTTTTTTGAAGCTTTGACTGTTTCTACCGCCCTCAATTCTTTAGCTAACCTCAATAATAGCCACTTCCATATGGACCATACCCCCTTTATACCCATAGCCATTGTACTTGCAATTTGACCCTCTTATGCCAAGTATCCACTTGACCTGGCACCCAAAGGTATGCTTCAAAGACTCCGTAATCGCAGTTGGCGAAAGCTTATGAGATATCCTTACATCGATCCCTTCAGAGGTGGCCCCATTATTTGTCCTGTAAGCTGTCGCCCATGAAGTGATTGCCAAACGAAGAATTCGCTGGATGCAACATACATTAGTCTGGTTGGCACGACCCTCCTCCGAACGCAGCCTGTGGCTACCAATACAGTTGCGTTTGCAGTCTTAGGGAGCAGGGGTTTAGGGTGGCGCCTGCGCCGCTGTCTTGCTGCCAGGCCCCCAGCGCGCCCAGTAGAGTACATATGGTCTAGGGATATGACGATACACCGGAAGCGGATCAAGATTTAATGGTTTCTCCCAACCAGACTAACTGTAGTTTCTTCCATTCTCTTTCAAACCTCACCAGCATAAATTTCTTAGCTAGCCAGGTGCTTGTTGAAACCCAAAAACGAAAGCAAGAAATATCGACCATGTCCGATCTGAGGCCTCAAGGATATCATGATGCTATCTTCTTACTCTCCCTGCTAAAGCAGCTTGACCAGGCCCATCTGCAAAATACTGATCATCAGACCAAATGTGCGTACGACGTTGACCATGAGGATCATTCTGCCTGGACCTTGAGCTTGAACCCCCACCCCCGAGGTGCGGCACATCACCCCGCAAGCCGACAGACGTCAGTACAGCGAGGACGCCTGCTAAATGCATTGAGCTTTATCGCATCCGTGGATGCAAGTGGGCAATCAGTCACCGCCATGACAATGGAGGAAGTCGATAATGGCAGCGCGGTGCGGTTTCGGATTGCAATGGATCAAAATGTGCCTCAAGTGATTATGGACAGATTGAGGCAGGTGGGAAAGCTTTTGGTGCAAGCTGCGACCGAAGGTAGGCATGCCAGGCGAAAGTTTGAGAGTTATAATTATTTCTGCAATTATGCATATATACTAACTACGTACATCCACAAAATTGAATATAGGTGTACCTAGTGCCTCCGTGCATGGTGATACAAGTACGCCGACTGGTATCTTATCTAGTTCTACCATCGAAGTTGAGCTCTTGGATCTTGTCTTGAGCATTAAGCAATCCAGACTTATCACAGATCTGTGTGGTAAGCCAGGGGAGAGTGGTGGTCTACTGGCGATCCTTAAAACGGCGGCAAAGACAATTAAACCTACACCAGCAACCCAGCCCATTTTGACCGCTGTCGGCCCCTACACTCCAGGCTCCCACCACATTCCCATGAAGGACCTGTTGACACAGTTCCAGAAGCTTATTCAGCTTGTGCAAAATACAGTCCACCATGAGAAAGGCAGGAAAGCAAAAACGAAGATCAACTTTTCTGTCACCAAGGAAGCAATTCTGTTGGCTTACAAGCTTCAGTCCGATCAAACCCTAAAGCATTCACTCTCCCAGAGCGGTAGCTGTGGCATTCGGAAACTAAGCCGTTATTGGTGGTATTGCTTGGAGCTGTTGCGGTGTGCACGCTCCATGACAGTCCTCAAGAACATCGAGTTCGTTGCTGTGCCGGCGTTCGACATAAGACTACCACCACAGGCAGGACTAAGTATATCTCAGAACTTGATACCAACAGTCAATCGTTTGTTAATTTCTATGGGATTTACACTGGCCGACTTACAAGCTTACTGCAAACACACCAGGCTCCGCGAAGCCGATCTTTGGCATGGTATGGAGACCTCCCTACGCACTCCTCCGTACATGCACGCCGAAGTGGCTTTAGTGTACTTTTATGCCCTGCATACGGATTTACAGCCTGAAGTAGAAATTGGGTGCAGCAAGAACGCCTGTTTTGCATGCAATACCCCCAAGAACCATCCATCATTCAAAGTTGGCAAGTCTCATACGGAAATTTCAGCCCTTCCCGCACAAAAATCTTCAAGCAAGGCAGTGGTAGCCCCGGAACTAGAGACCAGGATAATACCGGTGTTTATGGGAGTTTTACGACAGGCTTTAATCACAATTTTAAGGACTACAGCGGAAAACGACTCTGGCAACAGTGGCGGAATTGTGATCTCGTGCCAAGACTCTTATACCACTGGCGTTGATGGTACAAGTGGTACCAGTGACAAGAATGATGAACCTAGCCGTATGGAGGAAGGCAACGTTGTGTCGATGCTTGTCGAGAATATGCGAGCATTTGTCCTTGGGCTTGACGATGTGGAGGATGAAGTCTTGTGTGAGACCGAGGCTGACACAACTGCAAGTTCAATCCCTGGTCGTTACCCGGGTAAGCTCCGATTCGTACCCCAGCATGCATATGACCTATAGTTACATACCCTCGATAGCTATCTATGTATAGCCGAACGTTGCTAACGGTATATAAAACATCACAGTCGTTGAAGAAGCGCCTGACTGCGAGGAATGTGAGAGATGTGATACCACTACCGCTCGCAAATGCAGCAGATGTGGATCAGGTTTCTTTTGCAGTATGCAATGCGAGTATACAGCGGGACCGCATCATATTTTCTCCTGCACCCCAGGCAGACCAATCGATTCTGCCGACTATCTAGTCCGATATTGTATGAGGGACTTGATGCCCCAGGACGATGAAGTTGACGGTTTTGGTTTCGACCGCTGCAAGGGTGCGAAAGAGCGGAGCTACCTTTTGGGTTTGTATCAGGGCATGGTGCGTGCGACTGGTGCCGTGACATCGAGAGACCTTCACAAATGGCAACAGGAAAATACCTTGGCCGAAAACATTTGTCGATTTTATGATAAGATTCCTCGACAGTATGTTGGTGGATATTATCCCTGGTTTGAACAGAACAAACACATTGTGGATGCCAATACCGGGAAACCATCGCTGCTTGATAGCGCATTGAATATGACGGCTCTGAGAGCTTGGATGCCAAAGACGAGAGGGGTGACAGATATTGGCGGACTTCGTAATGCATTAACGGAGAAAGAGTTCGATGTTGCTCTACTCTATGGTAGCACACATGCATCCTATCGTCCATCACCCGGCATGCCAATTTGGACATCCTTTGGCTTTTGCACTTGCCGTCTCGAAGATTTCATACAACATGATGAGGCGGAGCTAGGAGAGCTCTACAAGCTATTGATGAATAAATGTACGTGGACCGAGTTCCACTGTGCATATGAAGGTGGCACCGTGGAACAGCTCGCGAGGAGGAAAGGCTTTACTGAGAAAATTGCGAAATTAAAACGGTCGGGGATTTACTTGCAACCAAAACCATATAGCGTTTATGGACTGAAGGAGTATATCGCACAAGGTGATACTGAGGTGGACCCGATACTGCCGGTAATGTGGGATTATGGATACCTGAGGTGCCGGGGTGCACGGGAGAAAATGCAGTGGAGGGATACGTATAAGGAACTTTTTGAGAGCAAGGAGCACAGGGATGAACAGCTACACGAGGCGTGTATCAAAGGTAAAATCTTTGAGTATGTCAAAAGGATTTTACCTAAGACGCCAACAAGTTTTCAGAATTTATGCCTGAATTCACATGGATTGAAGGGGCCTGGATAGCGAAGAGGCTACTATTTCGGATGTTGTGTGGAGAGGTTAAGTTTCATGAGGATAAATATCGATGAGGGGTTTCAGTTCAAAGAATACATATGTATGCGTGGCAACAAATAGGGACCTCTCGGAGGTAACTCAGATATATATACTAAGACCTGTGAGAGCAATCCTGGTGACACTCGCTTTGTCTGCCATAAATATCCAATGTACCTACCACAATAGGTCTGTGAATTGAGATGCATGGACCAAGACCAGACAGCAGTCCTGCAGCGTCGATGAGAGGAGAGCTATATCTATTGACGAGAATACATCATTTCCGCAATACATACAATAGTGGATATCTAAGTCATGTCAATTTTATACTCCTCAAGGGACTTTGCAATCGTAAATCCACAGGAATAGACATTTCGTAACAAGATATCGTTGCAGTCTGGGAACCTTTGCCCCTGCACTTGTCAAACGTAATTCTCGAAAATAATAAAGCTAGTACACAAGCAAGCAAAATTCAATTCTGATACTGCTAACTTCTTTTTTCCCTCTTCCAAAATTAATACTCGCATAAGGGTTAAGGGTCCCTCACATTTATGCTGGGCCCAGAAGTGCTCACTATTTGTGAGCTGTTTTTCACAGTGTAAATTTTCAGTGAGTAAAAATCACAGTGAAGGCGTGAATGTCCCGGCATGCATATTGGTACTCACATGCAGTGCACACTTTTGAGCTCACGCATGTACCCCTCACAGGGTGTACGTATAATAGTGAACTAGAAGATGAATGTTCAGGTTACTCACTTTTTATGTTCCATAGTGTATATCACCGAGCTACAAGATATCCTAAAGCGTGAGAAAAAACGTATTGAGTCCCTTGAAATTCAACGCAGAAGTCAGCATGTTCAGCGCAGGATCCAGACTTTCTGAGTCCAGGCGGAGCCTCTTCATCCTCCTAATACCCCTTCCGCTTGTCTTGTATCTACTCTCCTTTGTCTATTTGTTATTAATCGTGTTGTTCAACCTTCTTTTTAGCTTTCTTCGGAATTTACTGTTCTCGTGCCCAGACCGATTTATTTGTGTGGTAGCTTAAATCGTTATCTATTTTCTCTTGATATAAGAATATATTGGTTACAAGCATATTTCACCCGGTCCAGAGGGTATGCTTGTAACGAGAGATCCCTGTATAACGTACACCGCTCACTATTCCATGATCAGCACTCGAGCGTGAGATCATCAGCTCAAGATCAGGAGTAACTATATATATATATGGTACAGGTTAAAGGCAAAACAACATGCGGGCGATATTATGTGCCAGCGGACGATTTGTAAAAACATTGCATGCAGACTTCGCCCATTATGCACCACTTCAGGGCAAATCGCTTAAATAGCCGAGAATTATTCCCTCCGTGCCTCTGAGGAGGCATTGGAATGCTGCTAGTTGGTCAGTCTGTCTTCATCGCACGGAATTACCGCACTGTCGGAAGGATGTAGTCTGGCTGCACTGCCCCTCGATGCAGTCAGACTAGGAAGGATGAACATCCATTGTTATGTAATTGGGGACACACATTCCGCATATTGCATAGAACCATTACCATAAGCGGTGTAGCTCACTTTGACCGACTCCCTTTTAAGACTTGGTTACTAGCCTAACTAGTACATATGTTTGATATGTATATGTTCCGGCCCAGTCATCAGAGCACTTTTGATCAGTAGCCCGGTCCAGTCGAAAACTCATACTACTAATTGGACTAGACTGGGCCAGGGGTACTGGATCGAGCGAGTGAAGCTAGCCAAGGTCAATGGAGGTTGGAAAATAAGAAGTGCGAACAACCCAACACGGTAGGGCAAGCAATCGCACTCAGGAGGGCAAACAATTCATACGGATATACGAAAATAAAAATATAAATGCTGACAAGTTTCCTGGCAGTAACGAAGGAGCAGAAGTTCACTACCTATCTCTTCCGATTAAATCGTGGCAAGATCAGGCTAGAGTGACGGGTATGAGGACACTACCTATACAAGCAACTCAAGCAGAGATTCAGTAAGTATTTTTCCTGGGAAGTGCTCATAGGACAGAAAATTAATATCGTGTTAGAAAATGGACGATAATGTTATGCAGGATGCTATAGAGCAGAAGTGCGTACAAATTTTGATCGATTTATTCGCCGACCAGAGCATACAAATCGAGTTCGCCTGTCCACAGAAAAACGATGCCCTACTCTAAAAAGCTCCTGCAGGCGTACTTTCAGCAATTCCCGAAAATCCAGCTGTTATTACATTATATACGAACAGCAGCAGCTAAAGCTGCATCCTGCAACAGGATCGACTCAAGCACACTGCAACTGCAAAACTGCTTGCAATACTAAGCGCTGTGGCTGTGTTAAAACTAATCGTACCTGCACAATTCACTGCCATCCTCGAGGAATTGGTAATGGAATCTGCTGCAACAAACCAAGCAGAGTGGGTGAGGATGAATATGAAGAAGTGAATGCAATAGATCAAGCGGGGGAGAGGGAGGCTGATGATAGCGAGGATAGAGAGGCTGATGATAGTGAGGTGGAATAGTTATGGGTTGTGATATATATTTGTTATTTCTTGTTTAGTGTATTTTTTGAGCTGATGGCAATGAATCTCGTGAGTCTCCTCTGTATGTTGTGTGTGGTCAGTTCAATGAATGGACCAGGCCCGCTGGACTGGCCCATCCAGTCAATTGGTAGGACTACTCATCAAGGGACTGGTCTAATGATCACTAGACTGGGCTAGTGACGAAAAACACATCATTGGTGACTGGGCCGAAACATACTGTATATACAACACTATCTTTTTAGTAGTCTAGCGTCCAACAATAACCTCTCGTTGCTTTTTATCTTCTGATGTCCGCATCCACTGGCGAGCAAATGTCTGTCGCTTTTCAAGACATAGGCTCATCAGAAGCTCCTGAATCAATAATCCAGCTACCGCATCCACTGGCGAATAACGGTCCATGTCGCTTTTCAAGACATAGGCCGAGCTCACGCAGGAAATTAACAAGTGGCTTTAACGTGAGCTTGGTCTATGTCTTGCAAACCGACATGGACCTTTGTTCGCCAGTGGGTGCGGGTATAGGCTCATAACCTGTTGAAATATCAATAGGCTAGAGAGGGTTAGCCTAGTATGTACATGTACGTATAATAGAAAGGCTTGTTCGATGTTCTCATTGCTCAATATCTCTTATTCAGCATCATATTCATACAGGATTATTGCAAGGCCTCTAGATATTTCAACAGACGATACCAGAGTAAGTACCTACTTACCGCCTTTAGAATCTCATGCAAAATAACCCACATCACTTGCCTGTGTTAAATAAGGTACCATT
>Ga0307514_10000696_pt1 | contig 58844 bp, 50 predicted proteins | sample 16_EM_MG_FD_203088 | JGI IMG/M metagenome (GOLD analysis project Ga0307514, IMG submission 203088) | Populus trichocarpa ectomycorrhiza microbial communities from riparian zone in the Pacific Northwest, United States - 16_EM | ecosystem: Host-associated > Plants > Roots > Unclassified | place... | reverse complement strand
CACGAAGGCGGCGACGATCAGGATGAAGGCGATGAGGGAAATGGTGCGTGCGCGCATAGGGGGCTCCGTTGAAATCGTGTACAGCTAACGGCTTCATTATCCGCGCCATACAGCGCGGTCCCGGCAGACGGCGTGTAGGAGACGGTCGCAAATTGCTTGGCCGCCATCGGTTCCGCGTTATTTCTTCTTTCGAAACGCGTACCAGAAAGCCACCAGCGTGAAGGTGGCCACGATCAGCCCGATCTTCAGGAAGCCGTGTTCGTCCTGTGCCAACGGGATGCCGCCCACATTCATGCCCAACAGGCCGGCGATGATGTTGATCGGCAGCGCCAGCACTGTCACCACGGTCAGGGTGAACACGCTGCGGTTGGTCTGCTCGCCGATCTGGGCGGCCATTTCTTCCTGCAGCAGCTTGATGCGTTCCTGCAGCGCCTGCAGGTCCTGGATCACCAGCGCGAATTCCTCGGTGGACTGCCGCAACTCATCCAGGTCGTCTTCGGTCACCCATTCGGGCGGCTGGCGCAGCAGGCGAAACAACGCGGCCGGCTCGGGCACCAGGAGCCGCTGCAGCCGCACCAGCACTCGCCGCAACTGGCCGAGCGCCGCGCGCCGCGGGGCGAGCCGCTCGGACAACATGCCGTCTTCGACCCGGTCCACCTTGAGCGTGGTCTCGCGCACGATGTGCACCAGCACGTCGCCCTGGTCGCGCAGCAGATGGTTCAGCAGCGCCACCGACGAATCGAAGCAGTCGCCCAGCTTCACGGCCTGGCGCAGCCGGTCGATGGAGCGCAGCGGATGCAGTCGCGCGCTGACCATGGCCCGCGCGTGCACGTTGACCCAGAGCGTGGCGATCTCCGACGGCTCGAAGGCGAATTCGTAGGCCACGTCGTTGACCACGGCTACCAGGTTGTCGTCGATGTTCTCCAGCCGGGTGGAGCGAGGGCCGTCGCTCGAAGCACTTGGCAGGTTGTCGAAATAGGCCTCGGGCAGCGGCAACTGCGCACGCATCCATTTCTCGGCCGTGGCGTCGGTCAGGTTGAAATGCAGCCAGACGAAGCCTGGCGTTGCCTGGCCCGGGTCGGCCGGCTCGCTCGGCCCTGCCAGCCACGCAGCGGCGTCCGCCAGCGCGATCGGCCGGCCAGCCTGGCCGGGCTCGAAGACATAGCCGCAGACCAGTCCATGCTGGTCGGAGCCGTAGGCGTTGGTCAACGGGGTGTGAGGGCGCATGTGGCTTGGGCGGTCAGAGGGGTGGTGTCCCGTTTTTGGGCACAGGCGCACCAAGCCAGGGCAAACCGCGGTGCGCTGATGCGGCGTTTACGCGACAATCTAAGGCTTTCGATCTTATGACGCCTCGATGGCATTTTTGTGACATGAAACTCTCTCATCCCCGCGCGCTCCTGATGATGGTCCTGGTGACGATGATGTGGTCGATCGCCGGCGTCACCGCGCGCCACCTGGAGTCGGCCAAGAGCTTCGAGATCACCTTCTGGCGCAGCCTGTTCACCTTGCTCTCGCTGCTGGTGATCCTGCCGTTGTTCCAGGGCCGCGAGGTGTTTGCCAAGGTCCGCAATGGCGGGCCGATGTTGTGGATCTCGGGCGTGTGCTGGAGTGTGATGTTCACCGCCTTCATGGTCGCGCTCACGCTGACCTCGGTGGCCAACGTGCTGGTGACCATGGCCCTCGGCCCCTTGCTCACCGCGCTGATGGCGCGCGTCCTGATCGGGCATCGGCTGGCCCTGCGCACCTGGGCGGCGATCGGCCTGGCCGGGGTCGGCATCGCTTACATGTACGGCATGCAGCTCAGCCTGGGCGACGAGAACCAGTTGACCGGCACGCTGGTGGCGCTGTGTGTGCCGTTCGCCGGCGCGTTGAACTGGACGGTGGTGCAGCGCAGCCAGGCCCAGGGCCGCAACGTGGACCTGGTGCCCTCCGTGATGGTTGGCGCGCTGCTGTCGGCGCTGGTGACGCTGCCGCTGGCCTACCCCTTCCAGGCCACGCCGCACGACCTGCGCCTGCTCGCCGGCCTGGGCCTGGTGCAACTGGCGATTCCCTGTGTGCTGTCGGTGGTGTGCGCGCGTGTGCTGAAGGCGCCCGAGGTTTCGCTGCTGGCCTTGCTGGAAGTGATCTTCGGCATCGCACTGGCCTGGTGGGGCGCCAACGAGGCGCCGGGTGCCACGGTGCTCGTCGGCGGCGCCTTGGTGATTGGCGCGCTGGTGATGAATGAGCTGCTGGGCTGGAAGCGGTAGCTACACGTCGGTATCAGATACCTTAAGGGGAACCCCATGGCTGAAAGCGACAAGGTGTTCGCGGGCTCGATCCCGAAGTTCTACGACACGCTGATGGTCCCCCTGATCTTCGAGGCCTATGCCGTCGACCTGGCGGAGCTTGTCGCCGCCTTTTCGCCTGGCGCGGTGCTTGAGACCGCGGCCGGCAGCGGTGTGGTCACGCGGGCGTTGGCGCCAAGACTCGGTGCCAACGCGCGCTACGTGGTGACCGACCTCAACCAGGCCATGCTCGACTATGCCGTCACCCGGCAGGGAGCCGACAGCCGTATCGCATGGCGACAGGCCGACGCGCTGGCCCTGCCGTTCGAAAATGCCGCATTCGACGTCGTGTGCTGCCAGTTCGGCGCGATGTTTTTCCCCAGCCGGGTCGCCGGCTACACGGAGGCGCGTCGCGTGCTGCGGCCAGGCGGGCGCTTGGTCTTCAGTGTCTGGGACCGCATCGAAGAGAACGCCTTTGCCGACGACGTCACCAAGGCCGTCGCCACGGTGTTTCCGCAGGACCCGCCGCGCTTTCTCGCCCGCACGCCGCATGGCTATCACGATGTGGCGCTGATCCGCGAGGAATTGAGCCGTGCAGGGTTCACCAGCATCGACATCGCGACGCGCGAGAAGCTGAGCTGCGCGCCCTCGGCACGCGCCGCCGCCACAGCCTATTGCCAGGGAACGCCGCTGCGCAACGAAATCGAGGCGCGCGATGCCAGCTTGCTGCAGCTTGCGACCGACCGCGCGACGGAAGCGATCGCCAGCCGCCATGGTGAAGGCCCGGTGGCCGGCAAGATTCAGGCGCATGTGATCGTGGCGGCGGGGTAGCGCATCCCCGCGCAAGGCTGCTGCCGCCCAGGCAAGGCGTCGTCAGCCGCCAGTCTCTGTTTCGCGGGGTTTCATGTTCCCAGCTGCCGTGACGCCGAAAGCCGCTGCAGCAGCCAGGTCAACCCCAGCGCCGCCACCGTGAGGCCGACCGCAAGCGCTGTCCAGAAGCCCTGCGCGCCCATGGGTTCGACGGGGTGCCAGGGCAGCCATGCGGGTGCGAGGCCGAGCACACAGCCCAGCGGCAGGCAGATGCCCCAGAACGCGCCGAGGTGGATCAGCATCGGCAGGCGTGTCACCTTGTAGGCCCGCACGGCGTTGGCCACCGCAACCTGGGTGCCGTCCGACATCTGGAACACGGCGGCGAACAGCAGCAGCTGCGCGGCCAGCGCGGCCACGGCGGCATCGTTGGTGTAGGCGTTGGCGATCTGCTGGTTGAACAGCGCGGTACCGATGGCGGTGACGATGGCCACCGCCAGCGCCATGCCTACGCCGACCCAGGCACGCCGCCGCGCGGTGGCCGCATCACCCGCGCCCAGCGCCTGGCCGACGCGGCTCAACAGCGCCACGCCCAGGCTCAGCGGCAGCATGAACAGCAGCGAGACGAAATTCAGCGCGATCTGGTGCGCCGCCACCACCGTGGTGCCGAAGACGGCCACCAGCAGCGCGATCAGGCTGAAGGCCGAGGTCTCGGCGAAAAAGGTCACGCCGATCGGCAGGCCCAATTTGAGCAGCGCGCGGATCTCGGGCCCGTTTGGGCCTTCGAATTGGCCGAGCGGCCAGGTGGCGCGGTAGGCCGGCGCGCGGTGCATCCACCACACGATGGTCGCCAGCTCGAACCACAGGCACAACACCGTGGCCCAGGCACAGCCCACGCCGCCCAGGCGCGGCAGGCCGAACAGGCCGAACACCAGCAGCGCGTTCAGCACCACGTTCAGGCCGAGCGCGAGCAGGGCGATGACCATCATCGGCTTGGTCTGGTTGATGCTGGTGCTGTAGCCGTACAACACGCGGTAGGCGCAGAAGGCCGGCAGCGCGAAGCTGATCACGTGCACGAAATTCTGGGCCAGCACCCGCACCGCCGGCGCGATGGCCATGTGGTCGAACACCGCGGTGGCAGCGTTGGCGATCGCCATCGCGACCAGCCCCAGGCCCAGCGCCTTCCACAAGGCCTGGCGCACCACATGCGGAATGCGCGCGAGTTCTCCGGCGCCCACGTGGTGCGACACCGTGGGGTTGACCGACATCAGCACCCCCATGGCGGTGATCATCAGGATGTGCCAGATCGACACCCCCAGCGAGACACCGGCCAGGTCTTCGGCCGAGGCATGGCCGGCCATGGCCACGTCGACCACGTTCATGCCGACGGTGGCGAGCTGGCCGATCAGGATCGGCCAGGCAAGTTTCCAGAGCGCGGAGATTTCAAGGCGGACGAGAGGGGAGTGCAGGCGCTGCAAAGGCATCGGGGAGGAGGGGCGAGAAGGCAGGGCCACGCACTGTACGCGAAGCCCGGGTCAGGTCGGTTTGAAGTTGCTCAATGGCCCAGTAAGGGCTTCTTCAAGGCGGCTCTCAAGGCCCGGTTTTCACTTCGCGGCACTCCAGTTCGGCAGCTTCACCAGGCCGGCCGACAGCGCCGTGCCGCAGACGATCACCAGGCCGCAGGCCAGCATCCAGGGCGTCACGACCTCTCCGAGGAAGACCACGCCGTAGAACACCGCGAACACCGGTACGGCGAAGGTCACCGTCAGGGCCTTGGCCGGCCCCACGTTGGCGATCAATCTGAAGAACAGCACATAGGCCATGCCGGTGCAGAACACGCCCACGGCGAGTGCCGCGAGCCAGGCCCGCAGGCTCGGCATATGCGCCGGCCACAGCCACAGCGCGGGCAGTGCCAGGCCGAGCGTGGCGCCGATCTGGCTGCCGGTGGCGGTGACCAGCGGCGGCACGCCGGCGAGGTAACGCTTGGTGAAACTGGCTGCGATGCCGTAACACAGGCAGGCCATCAGGCAGGCCAACACCGCCCAGCCTGGGGAGATGCCGCTGGCGCCGGGCTTGAAGCTGGCCTTGTCCCAGGCCAGCAGCGCCACGCCGAGGAAACCGATGGCCAGGCCCAGGCTGCGCGAGGCATTGGGCCGGTCGTGCAGCCAGAGCCAGGCGATCAGCGCGCCGAACAGGGGCACGGTGGCGTTGAGGATGGACGACAGGCCGGTGGTGATGGACAGCAGCGCGTAGGAATAACAGGCGAACGGAATGCCCGAGTTCAGCACGCCGACCAGCATCACCGGTTTCCAGTGGCGCGCCAGGTCGGAGAACTGGCCGCGCAGCCACAGCAGCGGCAGCAGCGAAAGCGAGGCGATCGCCACCCGCACCGCCGCGGTCGGCAGTGCGCCGAACTCTACCGCGGCCGTGCGCATGAACAAAAAGGACGCGCCCCAGACGGCGGACAGCAGCACGAAGTCGAGGATCCAGGGTTTGGCGACGACGGGTTTTTCGGGTTGATCAACAACAGCGTTCATGCCAACAAGCTTTCTGCGGTGGTTCGAGCCTTCTCCAGTTTCAACAAGGCCGCCTTGCGCTCCAGCCCGCCGGCATAACCCGTGAGGCTGCCATTGGCGCCGACCACGCGGTGGCAGGGCACGATGATGCTGACCGGGTTGCGGCCCACGGCCGCGCCCACCGCGCGCACCGCGGCGGGGTTGCCGATGCGTTCGCTGAGCAGGCCGTAACTCAGGGTTTCGCCGCGCGGAATCTTGAGCAGTGCCCGCCATACGGCCTGCTGGAAGGCGGTGCCGCCCTGCAGGTCGAGCGGCAGGTCGAAGGGATCGTCGGCACCGTCGGCGCCGTTGAAATAGGCGTCCAGCGCCTGTGCCGCCTGTTGCAGCACGGGATGGTCGGCCGCCTCGGGCCAGCGTGTGGTGATGGTGTCGGCCGGCTGGTGGCGCTGGCCGTCGAACCACAGGCCGCACAGGCCGTAGTCGGAGGCGGCGGCGATGATGCTGCCGAGCGGGCTGGGCAGGCGGGCCTGCACGGTGGAGGAGGGGAAGTTCATGGTGTGTCAGCCTTTGAAGGCGGTCTCCGTGGTCGGTGAAGTCGATAAGGTCGATAAGGTCGATAAGGTCGGCAAAGGGGCAAGCGGCTTCCCGCGGGTGGGGGGCGGTGCCGGCAGTTCGGCCCAGGCGCGCAGCACGGCGTAGCTGCGCCAGGGGCGCCAGGCCTGCGAGGCGGCCTCGGCGGCGCGGGCCGGCTGCTTGTCGCCCTGCACGCCGAGCGCCTTGTGCAGGGCCACGTCGCCGGCGGGAAAAGCGTCGGGCCAGCGCAGCGCGCGCATGGCGATGTATTGGGCGGTCCAGTCGCCGATGCCGGGCAGGGTTTTCAGGGTCTCGACCGTGGCCACCACGTCGGCGCCCGCGTGGATGCGCAGCCGGCCGTCATGCACCGCCCGGGCCAGCGCCACGATGGCGGCCTGGCGCTGGCGCACGATGCCGAGCTGGCCCAAGGCGTCTCCAGCGGATGCCCCCAGTTCGGCCAGCGCAGCCGGCGTGGGGAACAGGCGGCACAGTGCGGGCCAGGGGGTTTCGATCGGGGTGCCGAAGCGGTCGACCAGACGCTGCGCCAGCGTGCGCGCCGCGGCCACGGTGATCTGTTGGCCCAGCACGGCCCGCACGGCAAGCTCGAAGCCGTCCACCGTGCCGGGCACCCGCAGGCCGGCGCCATCGGGGAAGCGGTCTTGCAGCACGGCATGGATGGCCTCGGGATCGGCATCGAGGTCGAGCAGGGCGCGCACGCGCCGGATCACCAGCGGCAAGGCCACGCGCAGCGACTCGCTGGTGCGCAGCAACACCTGGCTGTGGGCGGTGTCGAATGCCATGTGCATCCAGCCGGCCACGCGGCTGCCGCCGACCTGCAGGCTGAGCGTGCGCGCCAAAGCGGGAGCGGGAGCGGGCACACCATCGGCCTCGTCCGACACCCATTCCACGTGTTCGACGCGGCGCTTGCGGAAGAAGGCCAGCATCGCCGCCACGTCGTACGGTGGCCGGTAGCCCAGCTTCACCGCGCTGCCCTGGCCGGCCGCGCCCGAGGTGCCGGCGCGGCGCAGTTGCGTGGGGTTGAGCCGGTAGTGCGCAAGAAAGGCCGCGTTGAAGCGCCGCACGCTGGCGAAGCCGCTGCCGAGCGCGACCAGCGGCATGGCCAGGTCGGTGTCGGCCAGCAATTGCTTGGCGGTCAGCAGGCGCCGGGTCTGCAGGTATTGCAGCGGCGAGATGCCGAAATGCGCTTCGAAGATGCGCCGCAGATGCCGGTCGCTGATGCCCATGCGGGCGGCCAGCGCTTCCACCGACGGGGCGTTATCGGCCCAGGCCTCGGGTTCGTCGAGCAGCCGGGCGGCCTGGTGGGCGAGGATGGCCGACGCGTCCTGGATCGACCAGACCAGGTTTTGCGGCGCCAGCTCGGGCCGGCAGCGCAGGCAGGGCCGAAAGCCCGCGCCTTCGGCCTGCGCCGCGTGGTCGAAGAAGCGGCAGTTCTCGCGCTTGGGTGTCTTCACGCTGCAGACCGGGCGGCAGTAGATGCCGGTGCTCGTCACCGCGGTGAAGAAGCGGCCGTCGAAGCGGGCGTCGCGCGTCTTCAGCGCGAGATAACAGGCATCGTCGTGGGCTTGCGTTGCAGGTGAGAGCATGGCGGACATGGTTGCATGATACGTGGCGCACGGGATCGCGTTGGCCGTTTCCGGACATGTGGCTGAGGTCGGGAGGGGCTCTAAAAACTTGCGAAAATGCGCGCATGCAAAACCCAATTGTCGAAGTCCCGGCGACGCAGTGGTCCGGCCTGCGGCCCGAGCCCGCGCTGACCACCGCGTTGGAGGGCGGCGGCGTGTTGTACTTCCCGGCCTTGCCCTTCACCTTGACGGCGGCCGAGTCGGCGCTGCTGCGCCCGGAGGTCCGCGACCCGAAGTCACGCAACATCAGCCAGCCCGCGGGCCAGCCCGACAGCGTCAAGGGTGCGCTTGGCACGCCGCAGGAACTGGCCACGCTTGCGGCAATGATGCTGCGGTATCGCCAGCAGGCAGTTGGCTTGGTGGGCGACCTGTTTCCGCACTACAGCCAACACCTGCGGCTCGAACCCACGAGTTACCGGCCGAGCGAGGTCGAATCGCGCCAGCAGTCCTGGCGTGCCGACGACAAACGGCTGCATGTCGATGCCTTCCCCTCGCGGCCGAACCGCGGCGAACGCATCCTGCGCGTCTTCACCAACCTGAATCCGGCCGGCAAGCCGCGCCTGTGGCGGGTGGGAGAGCCCTTCGAGGCCATGGCCGCGCGCTTCATGCCCAAGGTCAAGCCCTATAGCGCCTGGCAGGCTGCGCTGCTGCGCCGCCTGCGCGTGACGAAATCCCTGCGCAGCGAATACGACCACATGATGCTGCAGCTGCACGACCTGATGAAGCAGGACCTGGGCTACCAGCGCGACGCCGACCAGCTCGAGATGCCGTTTGCCGCCGGCAGCACCTGGGTGTGTTTTTCCGACCAGACCCTGCACGCCGTGTACAGCGGCCAGTTCATGATGGAGCAGACCTTCTTCATGGCACCGCAGTACCAGAGCCAGCCGGAGCGCAGCCCGCTGGGCATCCTGTCGCGCCTGGCGGGGCGGCCTTTGGCGGGCGCGCCGCTCTAGCTGGAAGCCAAATCAGGTACTAAGTTGGTTTTTTTGCCGGTGTGCGGTGGCTGTAGCTGGTACAAAAAACACTTGTGCATGCACAATAACGTCATGCACGTTCCAAATCGAACCGGATTCTCACGGCGCCCTCAAGGCTTTACCTTGATCGAACTGATGGTGACCGTCGCCATCCTGGCGATCCTGGGCGCGCTGGCCGTGCCTTCGCTGCGCTCGTTTTTCATCCGCAATTCCTTTGCCAGCATCGGCAATGAATTCAACGGCAGCGTGCTGCGCGCGCGTAATGAGGCTGTGAGCAAGAATATCTGCGTGTCGATGTGTTTGAGTACGAATGCGGACAGTACGACGCCGAGCTGCTCGACCACGGCCACCAACTGGCAGCAAGGCTGGATCGTTTTTCTAAATCCGGAGTGTGATGCGAGCTTGAACCAGGCGACGGAAAAAAATAGTTCGGGTACGGCCGTTTTCACAGCCGAAAACATGCTGATCGCGCGCACGGCGGGCAGCACGAACTACCAGTTGACGAGCACCGTCAACAAGGTCCAGTTCAACGCCCGCGGCCAGACGGATATCGCCGCTTCGACCGGCGGTCTGTTTGTTCTGAATTACGTGCCCAGCACCCAGCTCACGACCACTTATGGCTTCAACATCTGCGTGGATAAATTGGGCCGCAGCCGGTCCGTGCCGGTGACGGTTACCTCGAGTACCACGAGTGGTGCGGTCAACTGCCTGACGTATTAGGCAGCAGGATCAGGTGTTAAATCCGCCGGTACAACCGCCCCAGTCGCACCAGCCGCTCCCCATGCTCGGGCAGCACCTGCGCCCACGTAAAACGCCATTCCCAATACCCCGCACCCACACCCGGCAGGTTCATGCGGTGTGAGCCGTCCAGGCCCAGCACATCCTGCAGCGGGGTGATGGCGGTATCGGCCACGCTGGCCATGGCGGCGCGGATCAGCGACCAGTGGATGGCGTTGTCCACGTCCGGCCCGTTCAAACCAAGATAGTCGATCACATGGGCCCGCTCGGCCGCGCTGGCGTCAAGCCACCAGCCGGGCGTGGTGTTGTTGTCGTGGGTGCCGGTGTAGACGACGGTGTTGGGCTCGTAGTTGTGCGGCAGGTAGGCGTTGGTGTTGTCGCCGCCAAAGGCGAAATGCAGGATGCGCATGCCCGGAAAATCGAACTGCCGGCGCAAGGTGTCGACTTCTGGCGTGAGGATGCCCAGGTCTTCGGCAATGATGGGCAGCGCGCCGAGCGCGGCCCCGATCGCGTCGAACAGCGCCGCACCCGGGCCGGGCAGCCAGCGGCCGAACATCGCGGTGGATTGGCTCGCCGGGATTTCCCAGTAATCGGCGAAGCCGCGGAAATGGTCGATGCGCACGATGTCGACCATGGCAAACGTGCGGCGGATGCGTTCGATCCACCAGGCGTAGCCCTCATCGGCATGGGCGCTCCAGCGGTACAGCGGGTTGCCCCAGCGCTGGCCGGTGGCGCTGAAGTAGTCGGGCGGCACGCCGGCGATCACGGTCGGCTTGCCGGCCGGGTCCAGTTCGAACAGTTCCTGCCGGGCCCAGACTTCGGCGCTCTGGTAGGCGATGAAGATCGGCGCGTCGCCCACCACCAGGACGCCGCGTTCGTTGGCGTAGTGCTTCAGCCGCAGCCACTGGCGGAAGAAGCACCATTGGCAGAACTGCCAGAAGCCGACGCGGGAGGCGAGTTCGATCCGTGCCGCGGCCAGGGCCGGCGGTTCGCGCCGCACCAGCGCCGGTGCCCAGTCACTCCATTCGCGCCAGTCGTTGGCCTCGGCCAGGGCCATGAACAGGGCGTAGTCATCGAGCCAGGCGGCTTGTGCGGCGCAGAAGGCGGTGAAATCCTCACGGTCTTCGGACGTGGCCGCCGCCGCGAAGCGGGCCGCCGCGCGCGCCAGCCGCTCCATGCGCCAGGGCACGACACGGGCGAAGTCGAGCCGCAGATCCTCGAAGCCCTCACTGGCGAGGTCGTCGGCTTGCAGCCAGCCGCGCAGTTGCAGCTCGGCCAGGTCGATGAGCAGCACGTTGCCGGCGAAGGCCGAACTGCTCATGTAGGGGGAGTTGCCCGGGCCGATGCCGCCCAGCGGCAGGATCTGCCAGAGCTTCTGGCCGGCGCTCGCCAGCCAGTCGACGAAATGGTAGGCCGCCGGGCCGAAGTCGCCCGAGCCGTGCGGGCCGGGCAGCGAAGTGGGGTGCAGCAGGATGCCGCTGGTACGCGGGAGTCGCATGGGTCTTCGCTCGGAGAAAAATATCAGGGTGGGTCGAGGTCGGCGCCGGCCGCGGCCAGCACCACCAGGCTGTGCGCCGGCAGCGGGAAACGGGTCTCGCCCTGGCCGTACCAGTCGGCGCTGCCGGTGGGCTGGCTGCTGTCGAGCATGGCCTGCCAGACGCCGGCCGGCAGCATGAAGCCGTGGTCGACCGCGTCCGCGTTGACCAGCAGCAAGAGCGGAGCGCGGGCCTGGCCGGGGCTGCCGATGAGGCAGCCGAGCACACGTTCGAGCGGGTCGTCCCAGGCGCCGCCCTGCAGCGGCGCGCCATCGCGCTGCATCCAGGCCAGGTCGTGCAGGCCGAGCGCGTCGGTCAGGCCGCTGTACCAGTGGTTGCCGAAGGGCAGGGCCTGGCGCCTGAGCCACAACACGCGGGCGGTGAAGCTGATGAGCGCGTCATCGGCCGCTGACCAATCGATCCAGGTGGTGGCGTTGTCCTGGCAATACGGGTTGTTGTTGCCGCCCTGGGTGTGGCCGAGTTCGTCGCCGGCGCAAAGCATCGGCGTGCCCTGCGCCAGCAGCGTGGTGGCCAGCAGCGCGCGCTGCAGCCGCGCACGCAGCGCGAGGATGGCCGGGTCGCCGCTCGGTCCCTCGGCGCCGCAGTTGAAACCGAGGTTGTGGCCGTGGCCATCGCGGTTGTCTTCCCCGTTGGCCAGGTTGTGGCGGTGGTTGTAGCTCAGCAGGTCGGCGAGCGTGAAGCCGTCGTGCGAGACCACGTAGTTCACCGATTCGGCCGGCGCACGCTGGCGCGGCTGGTACAGGTCCGATGAAGCACACAGGCGCAGCGCGAACGCACCGCGGCTTGCGCCCGGCACCGACCGGCCGGGATGGGCTGCGGTCTGCACCCAGAAGCTGCGCATGCTGTCGCGGAAATGGTCGTTCCACTCGAGCCAGCCGCGCGGAAAACCACCGACCTGGTAGCCGCCGGGGCCGATGTCCCAGGGCTCGGCGATCATCTTCACGCGCGACAGCACCGGGTCTTGCGCCACCGCGGTGAAGAACGCGCCGCCGCGCTCGAAGCCGTTGTCGCCGCGGCCCAGCACCGAGGCCAGGTCGAAACGAAAGCCGTCGACATGCATCTCGCCGACCCAGTAGCGCAGGCTGTCCATCACCAGCTGCAGCACGCGCGGCTGGCGGATGTCCACCGTGTTGCCGCAGCCGGTGTGGTTCTCGTAGTGCGCGCGGTCGTCGGGCGGCAGGCGGTAATAGCTGGCGTTGTCGAGGCCGCGGAAGCTGAGGTTGGGGCCGGTCTCGTCCGACTCGGCCGTGTGGTTGAACACCACGTCGAGCAGCACCTCGATGCCGGCCGCATGCAGCGCCTTGACCATGTGGCGGAATTCATCGCGCGGTGACATGCCTTGGTCATCTTGGTCACCTTGGTCGTGGCTGGCCAGGTGCGGGCTGGCGGCGAAGAAGGCCAGGGTGTTGTAGCCCCAGTAGTTGCGCAGGCCCATGCGGTTCAGCCGCTCCTCGTCCACCGGGTAGTGCACCGGCAGCAGGCTCACCGCGGTGATGCCCAGGCGGTGCAGGTGGGCGATCGACGCAGGGTGGCCCAGCCCGGCGTAGCTGCCGCGCAGGGCCGGCGGCACTTGCGGGTTGCACTGCGAGAAACCCTTGACGTGCAGCTCGTAGAGCACGGTGTCGGCCAGCGGCGTATGTGGCGGCTTCACCTCGCCCCAGTCGAAGTCGTCGGTCCTCACCACCCGGGCCTTCAGCGCGAAGGCGGCGTTGTCATGGGTGTCCATGTGCATCGGGTGCTGGCGGTCGGCGGCGAAGTGTTCCTCGCGCCATTCGAACCTGCCCACGATGTCGCGCGCATACGGGTCGAGCAGCAGCTTGGCGGCATTGAAGCGCAAGCCGCGGTCCGGCCGCCAGGGGCCGTGCGCACGCAGGCCGTAGACCAGGCCCGGCGCGGCGCCCGGCAGGTAGCCGTGCCAGACGTCGCTGGTATGGGCCGGCAGCATGTGGCGTGCAATTTCCCGTGAGCCATCTGCACTGAACAGGCAGAGTTCCATGGCCTGGGCGTTGGCCGAAAACACCGCGAAGTTCACCCCCTGGCCGTCCCAGCTGGCGCCTAGTGGCCAGGGCAGTCCGGGCAGCAGGGTGGGGTGCTCGTCGGTCTGCTCGTCGCTCAGCAGGTAGCCGGAAAATCTCGAACTCATGTTGTCAGGCGTTCCACTCGAACATCACGGTGGCCAATGGTGGCAGGGTCAGTTGCAAGGACTGCGCCCGCCCGTGCCAGGCAACCGGCTCGGTGCTGGCCGCGCCCAATGGCGTGCCGGTGTTGCTGCCGCCGTAATGCTGCGAATCGGTATTGAGCCGCTCGCGGTATTGCCCCGCCTCGGGCACACCGACGCGGTAGGCGTGGCGCACTTCGGGCGTGAAGTTGCAGACCACCAGCACATGGCTGTTGGCTGCGTTGCCTTTGCGCACGAAGCTCAGCACGGAATGTTCGGCGTCCTGGTGTTCGATCCACTCGAAGCCGGCGGGCGAGCAGTCGAGTTCGTGCAGTGCCGGCGTGTCGCGGTAGAGCCGGTTCAGGTCGCGCACCAGGGCCTGCACGCCGGCATGCTGCGGATTGGCAAGCAGGTGCCAGTCCAGGCTCTGCGCGAAATTCCATTCGCGTTCCTGCGCGAATTCACAACCCATGAACAGCAGCTTCTTGCCCGGGTGGCCGAACATGAAGCCCAGGTAGGCGCGCAGGTTGGCGAGCTGCTGCCAGCGGTCGCCCGGCATCTTGGTCAGCAGCGAGCCCTTGCCGTGCACCACTTCGTCGTGCGAGATCGGCAGCACGAAGTTCTCGTCGAAGGCGTAGACCAGGCCGAAGCTGAGCTCGCCCTGGTGGTGCTTGCGGTACAGCGGGTCGCGCTGCATGTAGCTCAGCGTGTCGTGCATCCAGCCCATGTTCCACTTGTAGTGAAAGCCAAGGCCACCGGCATAGGTGGGGCGCGACACACCGGGGAACGAGGTCGACTCTTCGGCCAGGGTGACGGCTTCGTGCCGCTCACTGCCGACCACTTCGTTCATGCGTTTGAGGAAATCGATGGCCTCCAGGTTTTCGCGGCCACCGTGCACGTTGGGTATCCATTCGCCATGCTTGCGGCTGTAGTCGCGGTAGAGCATCGAGGCCACGGCATCGACGCGCAGGCCGTCCACGCCGAAACGCTCCAGCCAGTACAAGGCGTTGCCGACCAGGAAGTTGCGCACCTCGGTGCGGCCCAGGTTGTAGATCAGCGTGTTCCAGTCGTTGTGGAAACCTTCGCGCGGATCGGCGTATTCATACAGCGGCGTGCCGTCGAAACGGCCGAGGCCGTGGGCGTCGGTGGGGAAGTGCGCCGGCACCCAGTCGAGCAGCACACCCAGGCCGGCCGCATGGCAGCTGGCCACGAAGCGCTGGAAGCCCTCGGGTTCTCCGAAGCGCGCGGTGGGCGCGTACAGGCCGATCGGCTGGTAGCCCCAGGAGCCGTCGAACGGGTGTTCGCTGACCGGCATCAGCTCCAGGTGGGTGAAGCCCATGTCCACGGCATAGGGCACCAGGGTGTCGGCCAGTTCGTCCCAGCTGAGCCAGCGGTCGCCATCTTCGGCGACGCGCCGCCACGAGGCCAGGTGCACCTCGTAGATGCTCATCGGCGCGCTCAGTGCATTCGCGGCGCGGCGCGCCGGATTGCCCGGCTGCAGCGCGGGCATCGGGGCCACGACGCTGGCCGTGGCCGGGCGCAGTTCGGCCTGCAGCGCATACGGGTCGGCCTTGTCCGGCAGCTGTTCGCCTGTGCCCGCGTGGATGCGGTATTTGTAGCGCGCGCCAGCGGCCACGCCGGGCACGAAGATTTCCCATACGCCGCATTCGCGGCGCAGGCGCATCGGGTGGCGGCGGCCGTCCCAGAAGTTGAAGTCGCCCACCACGCTGACCCGCGCGGCGTTCGGTGCCCAGACGGCGAAGCTCGTGCCTTCCACGCCGTCGATGTGGCGCAGGCTTGCGCCCAGCACCTCGTGCGGCCGCAGGTGCGAGCCTTCGCCGATGAGCCAGATGTCGAGGTCGCTCAGCAGCAGGCCGAAGCGGTAGGGGTCGTCTTCCAGCGTGTGGTGGCCGTCTTGCCAGAAGATGCGGAAGCAATACGACTCCACCGCGGGTGCTGCGCCCGTGCCTTCGAAGAAGCCCTCGGGATGGCATTGCGCCAGGTTGGCCAGCAGCCGGCCGGTGGCGATGTCGAGCACCTCCACCGCCGAAGCGCCCGGCAGGAAGGCGCGCACCGACACCCGGCCGTCGGGCAGCGGATGGGGCCCGAGCACCGCGAACGGATCGCCGTGCCGGCCGCTGACGATGGCTTCGATGTCTTGGGGATTCAGCATGCGGCTTTGTCTTGATTTTTAGTGCTTGATCGCGTCTGGTTCGATGTGCCAGATCTGTTGTGCGTATTCCCTGATGGTGCGGTCGGACGAAAACACCCCCATGCCGGCCACGTTGGCGATGGCGCGCGCGCACCATGCCTCGGGCTGGCGGTACAACTCGTCGACCTGTGCCTGCGCCGCCACGTAGGCCGCGTAGTCGGCCAGCAGCAGGTAGTGGTCGCCGCCCCAGAGCAGCGAGTCGATCAGGGCACGGTAGCGGCCCGGCTCGGCCGGCGAGAACTGGCCGCCGGCGATGGCGTCGAGCACGGCCTTGAGGCCGGGCGTGCTGTCGTAGTAGCGCATCGGCTGGTAGCCGCTGTGCCGCAGGGCCTGCACCTCGGGCGTCTTCAGGCCGAAGATGAAGATGTTGTCGTCGCCGACGTTCTGGCGGATCTCGATGTTGGCACCGTCGTCGGTGCCGATGGTCAGCGCGCCGTTGAGCGCGAGCTTCATGTTGCCGGTGCCCGAGGCCTCGGTGCCGGCGGTGGAGATCTGCTCGGACAGGTCGGCGCCGGGCATGATCACCTCGGCCACCGACACGCCGTAGTTCGGCACGAACACCAGCTTGAGCTTGTCGCCGATGCGCGGGTCGTTGTTGACCACCGCGCCCACGTCGTGGATCAGCCGGATGATGGACTTGGCGGTGACGTAGCTCGACGCGGCCTTGCCGGCGAAGATCACCGTGCGCGGCACCCAGGGCTGGCCGTTCAGGCCCTCGGGGTAGGCCAGGATGGCCTGGTAACGCGTCACCACGTGCAGCACGTTGAGCAGCTGGCGCTTGTATTCGTGGATGCGCTTGACCTGCACGTCGAACAGGCTGTCCGGGCTGACCTTCACACCGGTGGTGCGCGCGATGAGCGCGGCCAGCCGCACCTTGTTGGCGCGCTTGACGGCCATGAAGGCTTTCTGGAAGGCATGGTCCTGCTGGTGTCCGCGCAGGCGATGCAGCTGGTCGAGGTCGAGCCGCCAATGGGTACCCAGGGTGTTGTCGAGCAGGGCGGACAGCTCGGGGTTGGCCTGGGCCAGCCAGCGGCGCGGCGTGACGCCGTTGGTCATGTTGGTGAAGCGCTCGGGCCAGATGCTGGCGAAGTCGGCGAAGATGGTCTGCACCAGCAGCTCGGAGTGCAGGGCCGACACGCCGTTGACCTTGTGGCTGCCCACGATCGACAGATGCGCCATGCGCACGCGGCGCTCGCCGTGTTCGTCGATCAGCGACAGCCGCGCCAGGAACTGGTTGTCGCCGGGGCGGTGCGCCGCGGCCTCGTCCAGGAATTCCTTGTTGATGCGGAAGATGATCTCCATGTGCCGCGGCAGCACGTGCTGGATCAGGCCGACCGGCCAGGTCTCCAGCGCCTCGGGCATCAGCGTGTGGTTGGTGTACGAGAAGGTCTTGCGGCAGATCGCCCAGGCCGTGACCCAGGCCAGGCCGTATTCGTCGTGCAGCACCCGCATCAGCTCGGCCACGCCGATGGCGGGGTGGGTGTCGTTGAGGTGGATGGCCACCTTGTCCGCCAGGTTCAGCAGCGTGGGGTGTTCGCTCAGGTGGCGCTGGATCAGGTCCTGCACCGAGGCGGCGACGAAGAAGTATTCCTGCTTGAGCCGCAGCTCGCGGCCGGCCGGCGTGCTGTCGTTGGGGTAGAGCACCCAGGAGATGTTTTCGTATTCGTTCTTGGCGCTGGCCGCACGGGCGTAGTCGCCGGTGTTGAAGGCGTTCAGGTCGATGTGGGCCGGTGCCACGGCCTTCCACAGCCGCAGGGTACTGACCTTGTCGGTGCCGTGGCCGGGCACCACCATGTCGTAGGCCTTGGCGGCGACTTCGCCCGCATGGCGCCACACCGATTTGCCGTCCACCGGCTCGACCCAGCCGCCGAAGCGCACCGGGTAGGTGATGTTGGCGCGCGGGAATTCCCAGGGCGTGCCGTTTTCCAGCCAGGGGTCGGGGTATTCCATCTGCGCGCCGTTCTGGATGTCCTGGGCGAACATGCCGTATTCGTAGCGGATGCCATAGCCGAAGGACGGCAGGCCGACGGTGGCCATCGAGTCGAGGAAACAGGCGGCCAGCCGGCCCAGGCCGCCATTGCCCAGCGCCGCGTCGGGTTCGCGTTCGCACACCTCTTCCAATGTCTGCGCATAGTGCGCCAGTCCGGCGGCCGCGGCGCCGCGCAGGTTCAGCGCGCCCAGGGCGTTCGACATGGTGCGGCCCATGAGGAATTCCATCGACAGGTAGACCACGCGGCGGGCCTTGGCCTCGTGTTCGCGGGCCTGCGCGGCAACCCAGCGCTGCGACAGCTGCTGGCGCGCCACCAGCGCCACGGCCTGCATCAGGTCGGTGGGCGTGGCGTTGGCGGACGCGACGCCGACGGTGTCGAGCAGGTGCCGGTCGATGGCGGCCTGGAGATCGGCTGAAGGGGCAGAAGCGGGGGACGCGGAAGAAGCGGTTTTGGTCACTATGGGATCCTTTGTGGCCGGATGCGGCGGTTCATCGAAGTTGGGTAGGCAGGCACCTTCAAAATCATTCTCGCACGGGGTAACCCTAAGGTAACCGCGCGGTTGCGTTCCCGCAAGCTTGGATTGGCGGCAAAAACATAGGCCAGGCGCCCGTACGTGGAGCACCTCCTTTAAGATGCTTGTGCGAAATCAAAAACGACTGTGCACACATGTGAAAATTGGAGGCAACCGTGAAGACAAACGAACTGGCCCAGAGTCTTGATCTGCCCAAGCGCGCCATCGCGCTGGTGCTTGCCGGCGGGCGCGGCAGCCGCCTGATGAACATGACGGACAAGCGGGCCAAACCCGCGGTCTATTTCGGCGGCAAGTTCCGCATCGTCGACTTCGCGTTGTCGAATTGCCTCAATTCCGGCATCCGCCGCATCGGTGTCATCACCCAATACAAATCTCACAGTCTTTTACGCCATCTGCAGCGTGGTTGGGCTTTTCTCAAGAACGAGATGAACGAGTTCGTCGACCTGCTGCCGGCCCAGCAGCGCAACGACAACGAACATTGGTACCGCGGCACGGCCGACGCCGTGCAGCAAAACCGCGACATCCTGGAGAGTTACGGCGCCGACTACATCGTGGTGCTGGCCGGCGACCACATCTACAAGATGAACTACGCGCTGATGCTGGCCGACCACGTGGCCAAGGGCCGTGACTGCACCGTGGCCTGCATTGCCGTGCCGCGCAAGGAGGCCACGGCCTTCGGCGTGATGGCGGTCGATGAGAACAGCATGATCACCGACTTCCTCGAAAAGCCGGCCGACCCGCCGCCCATGCCCGGCCAGCCCGACATGGCGCTGGCCAGCATGGGCATCTACATCTTCAACGCCAAGTACCTGTACGACGAACTCGAGCGCGACATGGCCGACCCCGATTCGAGCCACGACTTCGGCAAGGACATCATTCCGCGCGCAGTGCGCGAGGGCAACGCCGTGGCCCACCCCTTCGGCCTGAGCTGCGTGCCCAACAAGGAGGGCGACGAACCCTATTGGCGCGACGTCGGCACCATCGATGCCTATTGGGACGCCAACATCGACCTCACCGCCACCGACCCGCTGCTCAACATGTACGACACGCACTGGCCGATCTGGACCTACCAGGCGCAGTTGCCGCCGGCGAAATTCGTGCACAACCAGGAAGATCGCCGCGGCATGGCCATCGAGTCGCTGGTGTCGGGTGGCTGCATCGTCTCGGGCAGCGTGTTCCGCTCGGTGCTGTTCTCCAACGTGCGCGTGCATTCCTATTCAACCGTGGGCTGGGCGGTACTGCTGCCGGACGTGCAGGTGGGCCGGGGCGCGCGCATCCACCGCGCCGTGATCGACCGCGGTTGCCACATTCCCGACGGCATGGTGATCGGCGAAGACGCCGAAGCCGATGCGCGTCGTTTCTACCGCAGCGAAAACGGCATCACCCTGGTGACGCCGCCGATGCTGGACAAATTGGCAAAGTCGACTGAATGAAAATATTGCAAGTTGCGGCGGAGATTTTTCCGCTGGTCAAGACAGGGGGCCTGGCCGACGTTGTCGGCGCGCTGCCGCAGGCCTTGATCGCCGAGGGGGCCGATGTGCGCCTGGTGTTGCCCGGCCTGCCGGCGATCCTGGCCGGGCTGGCGCAGCCGCAGGTGGTCTGCGAGCTCGGCGCCGCCTTCGGTGCGGCCAAGGTCACCCTGCGCCGCGGCGTGCTGGCCGGCAGCGGCGTGCTGGCCGGCAGCGGCGTGCCGGCCTATGTGGTCGATGCGCCTTACTTGTACAAGCGCCCGGGCAACCCCTACCAGGCGCCGGACGGCAGCGAATGGCCAGACAACGCCCAGCGTTTCGCGCTGCTGGGCTGGGTGGCCGCGCACATTGCCGCAGGCGAGCTCGAACCCGACTGGCAGGCCGACGTGCTGCATGCCCATGACTGGCACGCGGCCATGGCCTGCGCCTATGTGTCGGCGCACCCGGCGTCGAGTGCGGCCACGGTGTTCACCGTGCACAACCTGGCCTACCAGGGCCTGTTCGACCCGGGAGACTTTCCGCTGCTCGGCCTGCCGTCGCGCTTCATGATGCCGGCCAGCCTCGAATTCCACGGCCAGGTGTCGTTCATGAAGGCCGGCCTGAAATATGCCCAGCACGTCACCACCGTCAGCCCTACCTACGCGGGCGAGATCGCCACGCCCGAGTTCGGCTGCGGCCTGGACGGTGTGATCCGGGCACGTGGCCGCGACGTGTCGGGCATTCTCAATGGCGTGGACGACACGGTCTGGAATCCGGCCACCGACGGCGTGATCGCCGCGCCGTATTCGGCCCAGGCGTTGGCCGGCAAGGCCCAATGCAAGGCCGCGCTGCAGCAGGCGCTGGGGTTGCGGGTGGAGCCGGGCACGCCGCTGTTTGGCGTGGTCAGCCGGCTCACCTCGCAAAAAGGGCTGGACCTGGTGCTGGCCGCCTTGCCCCACCTGCTGGCCCAGGGCGCGCAACTGGCGGTGCAGGGCAGTGGCGACCTGCCGCTGGAGGCCGCCTTCAGTGCCGCCGCCGCCGCCCATCCGGGCATGGTCGCGGTGCGGCTCGGCTACGACGAGAACTTCGCCCATGCCATGGTGGCCGGCAGCGACGCCATGCTGGTGCCTTCACGCTTCGAACCCTGCGGGCTGACCCAACTGTATGCGCTGCGCTACGGCACGGTGCCGGTGGTGCGCCATGTGGGCGGGCTGGTGGACACCGTGGTCGACGCCGGCGACGCCGCCGCGCCCAACCCGCTGGCCACCGGCTTCATGTTCGGCCCGGCGCTGCCCGCCGCGCTGACCGTGGCGCTGGAGCGCACCGTGGCGGCCTACCGCCAGCCGGCCGTTTGGGCGGCGCTGCAGCAGCGCGGCATGGCGCAGAATTTCACCTGGGCCGCGGCGGCCCGGCAGTATCTGGCGATGTACCAGGGCTTGAGCCCGAACTGGCACCCGGCCCCAAAATTCAGCGCTTCCGGGCCGGCGCCGCTGCGTTAATCTGCTTGAAACACTCGCTTACCAGCTGGATTTTTTACCGATGCCGCAAAGCATTAGCACGCGTCTTGCAACCCTACAATCCGGCTCGTTGACCCCAGACGCCGAATGACATTCAGAGAGGAACCCTTCATGCAGATCGCAGCTTCCATCTTCAAGGCTTACGACATCCGCGGCATCGTGCCGTCCACCATCACCGCGGAGGTCGCCGAAGGCATTGGCCGGGCGTTCGGCAGCATTGCGCTGGCCGAAGGCGAGAAGACCGTGGCCGTGGGCCGCGACGGCCGCCTGAGCGGGCCCGACCTCAGCGCCGCGCTGATGCGTGGCCTGGCCGCCGTCGGCATCGAGGTGATCGACGTCGGCATGGTCACCACGCCCATGCTGTATTTCGCGGCCAGCACGCTGTGCAAGAGCGGCATCCAGGTCACCGGCAGCCACAACCCGCGCGACTACAACGGCTTCAAGATGGTCATGGGCGGCCGTGCCATCTATGGCGAGGAAATCCAGGCCATCCGCAAGATGATGGAGTCCGAGTCCTGGAAGCTCAAGGACGGCGGCAAGATCCTGCAGGCCGACGTGCTGGCCGCCTATACGGCACGCATCGTCTCCGACATCAAGCTCGCGCGGCCGATGAAGATCGTGGTCGACTCGGGCAACGGCATCGCCGGCGCTTCGGCGCCCGGCATCCTGCGCGCCATCGGCTGCGAAGTGATCGAACTGTTCAGCGAGGTCGACGGCAACTTTCCGAACCACCATCCCGATCCGAGCAAGCCCGAGAATTTGAAGGACCTGATCGCCGCACTCAAGACTTCGGGCGCGGAGCTCGGCCTGGCCTTCGACGGCGACGGCGACCGCCTGGGCATCGTGACCCGCGAAGGCGTCAACATCTACCCCGACCGGCAGATGATGCTGTTCGCGCGCGACGTGCTGAGCCGCGTGCCCGGCGGCACGATCCTGTTCGACGTGAAGTGTTCGCAGCGCCTGGCCCCGGCCGTGCGCGAAGCCGGTGGTAAACCCCTGATGTACAAGACCGGCCATTCGCTGATCAAGGCCAAGATGCGCGAGATCGAGGCCGGCGGTGGCGAAGCCCCGCTGGGTGGCGAGATGAGCGGCCACATCTTCTTCAAAGAGCGCTGGTACGGCTTCGACGACGGCACCTATGCCGGCACGCGCCTCCTGGAAATCGTCAGCAAGTCGCCCGACGCGAGTGCCGTGCTCAACGCCTTGCCCACCAGCTTCTCGACGCCCGAACTCAACGTGGCGTGCCATGAGGGCGAGCCGCCCAAGCTGGTCGCCGAAGCTGTGGCGCTGGCCAACTTCCCGGCACCGGCCGAGATCAATACCATCGACGGCCTGCGTGTCGACTGGCCGGACGGCTTCGGCCTGCTGCGCGCGTCCAACACCACGCCGGTGCTGGTGCTGCGCTTCGAGGGCCACACCGAGGAAGCCCTGCACCGCATCGAGGCCGACATGCTGAAACTGCTGCGCCAGGTCAAGCCGGACGCGAGCTTTGCCGCACCCGCACATTGAGATGGCACACCCCCGAAGCATGCATCGTGGGCTGCGTGGTAGCGCGGTGGGGAACTGACTTGTCGAGCGAGCAGGCATGCGTCTTTTGATCGTCAAGCTGTCGTCCCTGGGCGATGTGATCCAGACCTTGCCCGCCCTGCACGACATGCGCCAGGCGCTGCCCGGCGCCAGCTTCGACTGGGTGGTCGAGGAAGCCTTCGCGCCGCTGCTCCAGGCCACCGTGCCCGGCCTCGCGCGGGTGATCCCGGTGGCGCAGCGGCGCTGGCGCAAGACGCCGTTCAGCCCGGCCGTGCGCGCCGAGAAGTCGCGTTTCGCGCAAACGCTGCAGAGTGTGGCCTATGACGTGGTGATCGACTTCCAGGGCCTGATCAAGTCGGCCCTGATCGCGCGCCGCGCCCGGCTCGCTCCGGGCGGCTGGCGTGCCACCTATGGCAATGGCAGCGAAGACTGCGGCTACGAATGGCCGGTGCGCTTCATGGTGCAGCAGCCCCAGCCGATGCCGCCGCGCATCCATTCGCTGCAGCGCTATCGCCGGCTGGCGGCGCTGGCGCTCGGTTATCCGCCGCGCGAAGACGGCATCTGTTATGACGAATTGAAGATCGCGCCGGCCGGGCCCGATGGCAGTGTGATGCTGGTGCACGGCACCACCCGCGCCGACAACGAATGGCCGCTGGCGCGCTGGACCGCGGTCGGCCAGCGGCTGGTGGCCCAGGGCCTGCCGGTGAGCGTACCCCAGGCCAATGCCGCCGAGGCCGAGTTCGCGCGGCAGCTGTGCGAGGCCATTGGTCCCCAGGCCCGGGTGTTGCCGCGCATGGGCCTGCCGGCGCTGGCCGCGCAGATGGCCGGTTGTGTCGGCGTGATCGGTGTGGATTCTGGCCTGAGCCATCTGGCGGTGGCGCTGAACCTGCCGCATGTGCAGATCTTCAGCCAGCCGCGCATCTGGCGCGCCGGCCCGCTCGGCAGCGCGCACCAGGTGGCCGTGGGCGGCGCCGAGGCGCCGGAGGTGGACACGGTCTGGCAGGCATGGCAATCTGTGTGGCAGAACTTCCATGCGCCGCTCGTGGTGCCTGTGCCCGCATGAACATCCTGATCGTCAAGTTGTCAACGCTCGCCGACGTGGTCTACGCCATGCCGGCGCTGCAGGACATCCGCTCGGAGCTGCCGGGCACCCAGATCGACTGGGTGGTCGAGCCCGGCTTCGCACCCCTGGTGCGCCGCTGCGACGCCGTGCACCGCGTGGTCGAATGCGATCTGCGGCGCTGGCGCCAGACGGTGTTCACCGCCGACACGCGCACCGCCTGGCGGGCCTTCATGGCCGACCTGCAGTACGAGAGTTATGACGCCGTGCTTGACCTGCAGGGCCAGAGCAAGTCTTCGCTGGTGGCCAAGATGGCCCGGCTCAACCCGAACGGCCTGCGTTATACGCTCACCGACCAGGCCGAGGGCTCGGGCTTCGAGCCGCCCACGCGCCGGATCGCCGACGTGGCGATTCCGGTGGAGGCGCACCTGCATGCGGCACAGCGTTCACGCGTGATGTGCGCCCGCTCGCTGGTCTACGCGCTGCCGGCGCGCATCTCGTATGGCATCACCGTGCGTTCCACGCCGGAATCGACGGCGATCATGAACATCGCCCAGGATTTTTTCGACTCGGGCTCCAGCACCCCCGCGCCGGTGGTGGTGCTGATCCACGGTAGTTCGCGGCCCGAAAAACAATGGCCCGAAAGCCACTGGCTCGAGCTCGGCCACCGGCTCAACGGCCTGGGCTACACCGTGGCCTTCGTGCATGGCAGCGACGAGGAGCAGTGGCGCAGCGAAAGCATCGCCGGCCGGCTCACCCAGGCCGTGGTCTGGCCGCGCATGACCACCGACGCCATGGTCGACGCGCTGGCGCAGTCGCTGGGGGTGATCGGACTCGACAGCGGCCTCAGCCACATCGCGGTGGCGCTCGACCTGCCGGTGGTGCAGATCTACAACTTCGACTCCGTTTGGCGCACCGGCCCGCTGGAGTCCGACCACCAGATCAGCGTGTTCGCCGAGCCCACGCCGACGGTGGACAGCGTGTGGCAGGCCTGGATGCAGGCGTCGGCCCTGGCCTCCCTTCGGGAGTGATAGGCTCCCCCCCAGGTTGGCTCACTTCGTGTAGCCGCCCACCCCCTGCAGGGGGCAACGCTGGCGGCCCGGCGGAGCCGGTTCCGCGGCGTTCTGGACGGGGCGCTTTTTTGATGCCGTGTCGCGTTGTGGCGCGCTGGTGTTAAGGTCGCGCGCCGGTATGGTTCCCTCGCCCCTTGGGGGAGAGGGTGAGGGTGAGGGGCGGCGGTGCTGCCGGACTCCAACGGTTTTGAGGCAATGATTTGATTCTGCGTTTGTATTCTTTCTTGATGTGGCTCACGCAGCCGCTGCTGCGGCGCAAGATGCGGCGGCGGGGGGTGGCGGAGCCGGGGTATTTGCAGGCGGTGGAGGAGCGCTTCGGGCGGTACGAGGTGCCGGCCGGCAGCGGCTTTGTCTGGCTGCACGCGGTGTCGCTCGGCGAGACCCGCACGTCCGCGATTTTGTTGAAGGCCTTGCGTGAGGCGATGCCGGAGATGCGGCTGCTGCTGACCCATGGCACGGCCACCGGGCGCGCCGAGGGCCGGGCCTTGTTGCGGCCCGGTGACGTGCAGGTGTGGCAGCCCTGGGATTCGGCGGGGGCGACGCGGCGCTTTCTGGCGCATTTCAAGCCCGGCATAGGCATCCTGATGGAGACCGAGATCTGGCCGAACCTGGTGGCGAAATCCGCCGAGGCCGGTGTGCCGCTGGTGCTGGTGAATGCGCGGCTCAGCGAGAAGACCCTGCTGCAGACCGAGCGTCTGGCGGTGCTGGCGCGGCCGGCCTACGGCGGCCTGGCGGCGGCATGGGCCCAGACCGAGGACGACGCGGCGCGCCTGCGCTCGCTTGGCGCGCCGGTGCGTGGCGTGCTCGGTAACCTCAAGTTCGATGCCTCGCCCGACCCCGCCCGGCTGCAAACCGGCCAGGCCTGGCGGCGTGTATGGCGCGACACCACCGGCCGGCCCATCGTGCTGTTCGCGAGTGCCCGCGAAGGCGAAGAAATCCAGTTGCTGCGCAGCCTGCAGGCGCTCAGGGTACGGGCCCAGATCGCGCTGTCTTCAGGCGACGGCCAATACGGTGTCGACGATGTGCAGTGGCTGATCGTGCCGCGCCATCCGCAGCGTTTCGACGAGGTTGCGGCGCTGATCGCCGCCGAAGGCTTCAGCCTGTCGCGGCGCAGTGCCTGGACGGATGGGCCCGAGCCGGCCGAAGTCTGGCTTGGCGACTCGCTCGGCGAGATGGCGTTGTATTTCGGACTGGGTGACCTGGCCTTGCTCGGTGGCAGCTTCGAGCCGCTTGGCGGTCAAAACCTGATCGAGGCCGCAGCCTGTGCCTGCCCGGTGCTGATGGGGCCGTCGACCTTCAATTTCTCCGAAGCGGCAACGCTGGCGGAAGGCGCGGGTGCGGCCCGCCGGGTGGCCGGCATGGCCGAGGCGGTGCAGGCAGCGCTCGATCTGCTCAACGCGCCCGCGGCCCTGGCCGAAGCTGCCGTGGCCGGCCCGCGTTTCGCGGGTGCACACCGGGGTGCTGCGGGCAAGACGGCCGTGGCCATCACCGCCTTGCTGGCGGAACAATCCGGCGCCAGAGCCTGATCCGCGCGGCCTTTCAGGTGTTCATGGTTGTTGCGGTGCGCTGTGCCTGGTCGTCGCCCCGCACCCCCTGCGCCAACAGGTACTCGACGCAGGCGGCCGAAGGCAAGGGCGGGCTGTACAGATAGCCCTGGAAGACACCGCAGCCCAGTGCCGCCAAGGCATCACGCTGCTCGGCGGTTTCCACGAACTCGGCCACCACCTCGACATGGCGCGTATGGCCCAGTGCGGCGATCGTGTGGATGATGTCGCGGCTGGTCGGGTTGGTGAGCACGTCGCGGGTGAGCGAGCCGTCGATCTTGATGGCGTGGATGCTGAAGCGCCGCATGTGCAGCAGCGAGGAATAGCCCATGCCGAAGTCGTCCATCGCCAGCGAAACCCCCATGGCGACGATCTCCGCCAGGTTCTGGTCCACCACCTGGCGCACCGGGATGGCCTGGCTCTCGGTGATCTCCAGCTCGATTTCGCCCGGCGCCAGGTGGTACTGCTGCAGGCAGCGGGCCAGCAGCGCCGGCAACTGCGGGTCACCGAGCTGCAGCGGCGAGACATTGACCGCCATGGTGATGCGCGACAGGCCGAGCGCGTTCCATTGCGCCTTGCGCGCGCAGGCCTCCTCCAGCACCCAGGCGCCCAGGCGGCGGATCAGCCCGCCGTCTTCGGCCAGCGTCACGGCGAGGTCGGCGCGGATCGGGCCATGGCGTCCATGTGTCCAGCGCAGCAGCGCCTCCACCCCCACGGCCACGCCGTGGCGGTCATGCTTGGGCTGGAACGCCAGCGTGAGCGCCGGCGTGCCGATGTCGCGCGTCAGCGCGGTAAACAGGCCGCGGGCGATCAGGCCCACCTGGTCGTTGCGCTGCACCGAGCGCAGACGCCGCTGGCCCTGGGCGAGGATGATGCGGGTGGCGGCGTCGAAGGCTTCGACCTGGCCGCGCGCGCGCTGCACCTCGGCCCGGCGCACGAACGGCAGGTAGATCAGCGTGCTGACCAGCAGGCCGAGCGCCTGTAGCGCCGCGCCGCGCCAGGAATCGCTGAGCAGGTAGCCCGACAGCAGCGGTGGCGTGGTCCAGGGCACGGCCAGGTGCTGCAGTGGCAGCGGCACCAGGCCGGTGTGCACCGCGGCCAGGGCCAGCAGGGCCAGCGCCAGCGGCGCCAGCAGAAAGGGCCGCAGGAAGATCGGGTTGAGGGCGATCGGCAGGCCGAAGATCAGCAGTTCGTTGATGTTGAAGAGAGACGGCAGCAGGGAGACCAGGGCCAGGCGCCGGAACGGCCCTTCGCGGGCCACGATGAGCAGCGCCAGGATCAGCCCCAGGGTGGCGCCGGAGCCCCCCAGGTGCACGAAGATGTCGATCAGCGGGCGCCAGGCCAGCGCCGGGTCGTAGGCGGCGCCGGCGGCGCCGAAGAACGCCTGCGCCTGCTGGTCCAGCACCTTGCCGCCATGGATGCCGACGAACCACAGGGCCTGGTTGACCAGCACCGCCGCGCTGTCGAGCAGCCAGTCCGCATCGATCCAGCGGTTGAGCGCCGGCAGCTGTGCGGCCAGCCAGCGCAGGCCCAGCGGCGGCAAGGCCTGTGCGGCCTCGGCCGCCAGCATCACGATGAGGCTGACCAGCACCAGCGGCGGGGTCATGCGCACGGCGTGGTAGAAGGTCGGGTCGCTGTCGTAGTCGGGCGCCACGCGGCGCATCGCCGCCAGCGCGGCCAGCGGGCGCAGCAACTCTGGCGTGGCCAGTCCGATCACCAGGCCCAGCAGCATGGAATCGTGCCCCAGGGCGGTCATGGTCTGGTTGCCGCTGACCATGATGCAGAGCATGAAGTTCACCAGGGCGGCGATGCCGACCCAGGCCTGCGGCAGCGCCTCGTCGCCATCGGCGACCGGCAGTCGGCGTGCCAGGCGGATGCTGAGCACCACCGCCAGCGCCAGGCCGAAGACGCCGTAGGTGGCGTTGACCACGCTTTGGGTGGCTTCTTGCCAGCCCGCGCCGAGGAGCTGGTCCATCAGGCGGTGCGCGGCCGGGAAGGGGAGGTTGCCGAGCAGGGTCGCCGTCACGCCGAAGAAGGTGATCGGCAGCAGCACGACGAAGCTGTCCCGGACCGTGACCACCCAGAGTGCCAGGCGGGACCAGAGTTGTTTCATCAGCGCCGGCTTCGGCTTCACCGGCCGGCTTTGCTCGGGCATCTCGTATCCATCGTGTTAACTGTGTCAGGCCCTAGAAAGCTTTGCGTTCCTGGAGGAGCAAAGCTCGTGCCAACCCCACCACACCGTCAGTCATCAGGGCGCCAGCAGCGCGTTGACGGCCTGCAGGTCTTCGGGCTTGAGCGTGCCGTTGGCCTGGCGCAGCCGCAGGCTGCCCACCAGCACGTCGTAGCGCGCCTTGGCCAGGTCGCGTTTGGTCTGGTAGAGCTGGCTTTGCGCGTTCAGCACGTCGATGTTGATGCGTACGCCTACGCGGTAGCCCAGCTGGTTGGCTTCGAGCGCGCTCTGGCTTGAGGCCTCGGCGGCTTCGAGTGCCTTGATCTGACCGAGACCGGACAACACGCCGTAGAAGGCGGTGCGTGTGGCCTGCGAGACGCCGCGGCGTGCGGCCTCGAGGTCGGCCGCGGCCTTGTCTTCGAGCGACAGGGTTTCGCGGATGCGATTCTGGATCGAGAAGCCGGCGAACAGCGGCAGGTTCAGTTGCACGCCGACGCTGGTGGTGTTGTTGCGCGAATGCAGCGCCGAGGTGGAGGTGCCGTTCGGGTTGCGCGAAACGTTGTAGCCGGCCGTCAGGTCCACCGTGGGTTTGCCGCTGGCTTTGGCCTTGGTGGTCTCCAAACGGGCCACGTCGAGCGCGTTCTGCGCTTGCAGCACCGAGGGATGGCTGGTCTCGGCCAGCGTCACCCAGCCATTGATGTCCTGCGGCTGCAGGTTGGGCAGGGCGATGGGGACGATCACCGGATTCGGCTGCGCGTTGACGCGGCTGACGATCTGGTCGAGCGCCAGCCTCTTTACCCGCAGGTCGTTGTCCGCGGCGATTTCCTGGGCGATCACCAGGTCGTAGCGGGCCTGGGCTTCGCGCGAGTCGGTGATGGTGGAGGTGCCGACCTCGAAGTTGCGCTTGGCCGAGGCCAGCTGTTCGGCCACGGCGCTTTTTTGCGCGCGCACGAAGGTCAGGCTGTCGCTGGCGCCCAGCACGTCGAAATAGGCCTGGCTCACGCGGATCACCAGATCCTGCTCGGCGGCCTGCAACTGGGCCTGCGACAGGTCGACCAGCCGCAGGCCCTGCTCGTAGCTGGCCCAGTTGCCGGGGCGGTACAGCGGCTGCGAGGCGCTGATCGTGGCCGACTGCGAGGTATAGGCGCGCTGGTAATTGGGGTTGCTGTTGTCGAACAGGTTGCGGTCCACACCGACCGCCAGGTTGGCCGAGGGCAGGATCGCGGCCTTGGCCTGGTCGGACTTGGCGAGGTTGGCGTCGAACTGCGCCTTGGCCGACTGGTAGGTGGCGTCGGTGGCGCGCGCGGCGTCGTAGAGTTCGATGAGGCTTTGCGCCTGGGCCGTGGCGGACAGCGACAGGCAGGCTGCCACGGCAAGATGGGCTGGACGGAAGCTGGGCATGGACATCCTTTGGCGCTCAGTACCTGGGCACCGCGACGTCGCGCTGCAGCGACCAGGCGTCGATGCCGCCGGCCAGGTTGACGACATCCTCGAAACCGCTTTGCACGAGGAAATGCGCCACCCGCTGGCTGCGTGCGCCGTGGTGGCACAGGCAGGCCACCGGTTGCTTGGGATCGAGCTCGGCCAGCCGGCCCGGGATCTCGTTCATGGGGATGGCCACGAGGGTGAAGCCCTCGGCCTGGACGCTGGCCGTCTGCAGCTCCCAGGGCTCGCGCACGTCAAGCACCACGGGCTGGCCCTGGGCCGACGCCTGCTCCAACCATGACGACAGATCGGAGGGCGGAATTTGGGCAATCATGGTGACTTTTTTGAAATATGAGGGACAGGGCGATCAGAAGCTGAATGCCGAAGGCTCGGGGAAGCCGGCCAGGCGTGGCGCATCGGTGTCCCAGGGCTGCACGGTGCCGTAGGCGGCCTCGCCAGTGCGGGTGATGAAGGTGGCGCGCATCACCGGGTCCTGGCCGACCACGGCGAACAGGCGGCCACCGACCTTGAGTTGCGAGAGGATCGCAGCCGGTACTTCGGGCACCGAGCCGCTGAGCACGATCACGTCGAACGGACCGTCGGCCGCGGCGCCCTTGGCGCCATCGGCCTGGCGCACTTCGACATTGGTGATGCCGGCCTTTTGCAGGTTGGCGCGGGCCAGCGCCACGAGTTCGGGCACGGTCTCCAGCGTCAGCACCTGCTTGGCGCGGTAGGCCAGCAGCGCCGCCATATAGCCCGAGCCGGTGCCGATCTCCAAGACCTTTTCATGCTTTTGCACATGCAGGTCCTGCAGCGCGCGGGCCTCGACGCGCGGCGACAGCATGGCCTGGCCGCCGGGCAGCGGGGTTTCCATGTCGACGAAGGCGAAGGCCTGCAGCGCAGGCGGCAGGAATTGCTCGCGCTTGACAGCCACCAGTTCCTCCAGCACGGCCTGCTCCAGCACGTCCCAGGGACGGATCTGCTGTTCGATCATGTTGAAACGAGATTGTTCGAGCGGAGTGAGGGTGGTCATGGTGTTGGTGTAGCGAGGGGACAAACCCCGTCATTCTAGGGGCGCCCGATGGGCTTGACGACGCGGGCGTCGCCAAATTGGCACAGCCGCGGGCATCCATCGGCTTCAGACCCGTGCCACAAGCAGCCCGACCCACTCGCGCAGCACACGCTGAGAGCCCAACAGCCCGTGCAGCGAAGGCAGCCATTCGAGCAAGGGCCGCTGCTGCGGCACGTTGAACACCGTGGGAGCCGGCAGTACCTCGAAGCCGGCCCGCTCGAAGACCAGGACCGAGCGCGGCATGTGCCAGCTGCTGGTGACCAGGGCGATACGCCGCACGCCGTCCTTGGCCAGCAGGGTATACATCTGCTGCGCGTTTTCCGCGGTGTCGCGCGACTGGTCGTCGACCCAGCGCAGCGCGATGCCGTAGTCGCCCGCCAGATAGTGGCGCGAGACTTCGCCTTCGGGCTGCATGGCCTCGCCCTGCGCCGCCCAGCCGATGCCGCCGGCGAAGGCCAGCGGCAGCCTGGCCTGCCGGGCCAGCCAGGCGCCGTAACGCAGCCGCGCCGCCGCGTCGGACGTGGGCTGGGCTTCTCCGTATTCGGGCGCCTGCGGCAGGATGCCGCTGCCGAGCACCACGATGGCCTGGGTGTGCCGGGCCTGCAGCGTGGCGGCGGCGTTGGCCGGGGGCAGGGCCGGAGTCTGTGGCAGCAGTTGTGCAGCCAGCCGGATGGCCACTGCATTGCAGCTCAGCAACCAAAGGCCGGCCAGCGAGAAGACGATGAGCCCGTGGCCGATGCGGCGCCGCTGCAGCACCAGCAGCCAGCCCAGTGCGGTCAGCAGCAGCGGCCCGGCAGGCGGCATGATCAAAGAGGTGAGGATGGGCTTGAGTTCGGCGAGTTGCAAGTGGCTGACCCTTGAATGGCAATGCTTGAATGCGCGCACCCAGGCGCCATATGGATGAGATTCGGCGTCTGCCGCAACCCGCGCGGCGCGGTTTTTGCGAAGTGTATAAGAACGTTCTGAGCCGCGCGGCCGCAAAAAGGGTACAAACCATGTCCATGCAACAAGCTTCCACATCCACCCCCGCCGGCAAGCCCGGCACCGAAACCATCACTCTCGGCGGCGGCTGTTTCTGGTGCACGGAGGCCGTGTTCGTCAACGTGTGCGGCATCACCGACGTCGAAAGCGGCTACAGCAATGGCCATGTGCTCAAGCCGAGCTACGAGCAGGTCTGTACCGGCAGCACCGGCCACAACGAGGTGGTGCAGCTGAAGTTCGACCCCGAGGAAATCAGCCTGGAGGAAATCCTGCAGATCTTCTTCGTGGTCCACGACCCGACCACACCGAACCGCCAGGGCAACGACGTCGGCACCCAGTACCGCAGCGGCATCTACACCTCGACCCCGGAACAGGCCGAAGTGGCGAAGCAGGTGCTGGCCGAGATCGCCGCGAGCAAGACCTACAGCCACCCCGTGGTCACCGAGGTGCTGCCGCGCAGCAACTATTCACCGGCCGAGGACTACCACCAGGACTTCTTCGCCAAGAACCCGAACCAGGGTTATTGCATGATGGTTGCCGCGCCCAAGGTGGCGAAGTTCCGCAAGACTTTTGCACGGCTGGCGAAGAACTGACCCGTCTTAGTTTTTCTGCATGCCCGCCAGCAGCGCCGTGACGTTGTAGCGCGCCATCTGCAGATAACTTGCGCCGGGTTGGCCGGGGGCCGACAAGGCATCGGCGTACAGGCTCGCACCCACGGTGGCGCCGGCGTCCTTGCTGAGTTGTTCGAGCAGCTTGGTGTTGCTCATGTTCTCCAGAAAGATGGCCTTGATCTTCTCGCGCTGCATCTGTTTGATGAGCTGGGCCACGTGTTTGGCGCTGGGCTCGGCGTCGGTGGAAATGCCCTGTGGCGCGAGGAAGGCCACGCCGTAGTGCGCGCCGAAGTAGCCGAAGGCGTCGTGCGAGGTGATTACCTTGCGCTTTTCCTTGGGCAGCGCGGCAAACTGTTCCTTGGCCCAGGTGTCCAGGCCTTGCAGCTCCTTCACATAGGTTTCGCTGTTGGCCTTGAAGGCGGCCGCGCCTTCGGGGTCGATCTTGCTTAAAGCGTCAGCAATGTTGCGTACGTAGAGCACCACGTTTTCGGGGTTCTGCCAGGCGTGCGGATCGGTCTCCACGCTTTTGCCGTCTTCACCGGTCATGGTGCGGGCCTTCACACCCTTGCTGGCCACCACCGTCGCGCCCTTGTAGTTGGCCGATTTCGCGAGCTTCTGCGCCCAGTGTTCGAAGCCCAGGCCGTTGACCACGAACAGCCTGGCCTGGACGATGCTCTTGGCATCGGCCGGCTTGGGCTCGAATTCATGGGCGTCCTGGTCGGGGCCGACCAGGCTGGTGACGCTGACGCGGTCGCCACCGACCACACGCACCAGGTCGCCGAGGATGCTGAAGCTGGCGGTTACCGGGATCTTGTCGGCGCCGAAGCTGGCCGTGTTCAAGACGGCGAGGGCCAGGGGGGCGAGTAGTTTGCGAATCAGTTTTTGCATGAAGAGCCTATGGCGGCGGAGTGAAAAAATGGGAGTGGAGAAAAGCTGCGTTCAGGCGGTGCGGTGCGCGCGGTTGGCGAAGCGCGGCAGCCAGCCACCGGGGGCGACGAGTAGCGAGCCGAGGTACAGGGCACCCGCGCAGCCGATGATGGTTGGCCCCGAAGGCGTGTCGCAGTGGTAGGAGAGCAGCAGCCCCATGGTGCCGGCCAGCATGGCCTGCAGGCTGGCGTTGACGAGCTGGGCGGGCAGGGTGTCGTGCCAGAGCCGGGCCGATACGGCCGGGATCATCATCAGTCCGACCGCCATCAAGGTGCCCAGGGTCTGGAAGCCGGCGACGAGGTTGATCACCACCAGCATCAAGAAGCCTTGTTGCCATACCCACGGCCCCCACGGCCCCCAAGGTCCCCAGGGCCCGGGCCGGCGCTGGCCGGCGGCGGCGAGGAACACCGGATCAAAACTCTCCAGCACCAGGCCGCGGTAGGCAGCGGCCAGCAGCAGCACACTCACGCTGGCCACCGAGGCGACGAGCTGCAGGCCAGGCCCGTCCACGCCGAGCGCGCTGCCGAACAGGATGTGCAGCAGGTCGAGCTGTGTGCCGTGGCGCGAGATGAGCGTGACGCCAAGCGCCAGCGCCATCAGGTAGATCGCGGCCAGGCTCGCGTCTTCCTTGAGCGCGGTGGAGCGGCTGATGAAACCGGCCAGTGCCGCCACCAGCATGCCGGCCAGCACGCCGCCCAGCGCCATGGCCGACAGCGACAGGCCGAACAGCATGAAGCCGATGGCCACGCCGGGCAGGATGGCATGGCTCAGCGCGTCACCGATCAGGCTCATGCGGCGCAGCGTGAGGAAGACGCCGAGCGGCGCGGCGCTGAGCGACAGGGCCAGGGTGGCGACCAGTGCGCGGCGCATGAAGGCGAATTCGGCGAAGGGCGCGATGAACACCGCCCAGAAGCTGTGCAGCACGTCCATCAGACCGCCGCCTTGAATGCAGCGCCCGGCCGCGAAACCTGGTCCACCTCATCCACCTCGTCCACCGCGCAGATCTCGGCCGTCTCGTCCCAGGCCTCGGCCATGCCGCGCGCTCGGCGTAGCAGCGGCTCGGTCAGCACCTGGGCCGTCGGGCCCCAGGCGACGCATTCGCGGGCCAGCAGCAGCGTCTGGGGGAAATGCGCGCGCACCTGGTCGTCGTCATGCAGCACCGCCACCACGGTGCGGGCCTCGCCGTGCCAGCGCCGCACCAGGGCCAGGAGCGTGGCGGTGGTCTTGCTGTCCATGGCGTTGAAGGGCTCGTCGAGCAGGATCAACTCGGCGTCCTGCACCAGCAGGCGGGCGAACATCACGCGTTGCAGCTGTCCGCTGGACAAACTGCCGATCGGCCGTGCGCCGAAACCGGTCAGGCCCACGGCGTCCAGCGCGGCGTCCACCCGTTGCAGTTGCGCGGCGCCGATGCCGCCCCAGGCGCCCTGGACCGGCCAGCAGCCAAGCAGCACGCAGTCGCGCACCGCCATCGGAAAGCCGCGGTCGATCTCGGCGAGCTGCGGCAGGTAGGCGATGCGCTCGCGCCTGGCCGCCACACGGATGCAGCCCGGCGCGCACGGCAGCAGGCCCATCAGACTCTTGAGCAGCGTGCTTTTGCCCGAACCGTTCGGCCCGACCACCGCGGTGAGCGAGCCGCGCGCGAAATGGCCGCTCACATGGTGCAGCGCGGGGTGCTGGCGGTAACTCACCGTGAGGTTGTCCAGCCTCACCATGGCACGGCCTCCAGGTTGGCCCAGGCCACGGCCAGCCACAACAGCAAGACGAAGGGCAGCACGGCCAGCACACGCAGCCAGGCGGGCCAGGCCAGCACGCTGCGGTGCAGGAAGGCAGGTTTTGAAGATGGGAGCACGGGAGGCAATCTTTACGAAGTGGATGGCTTGGCAGGCCCCGATTACCGCGATAATGCAACCGGATTGCGATAAATTATAATGCAACTTGGTTGCGTTATTTGTGTTGTCAGCAGAAAATCGATCACCAACATCCCGAAGTCATGGCCACCAGATCCACCTCCAAAAGTGTTGACGCTTCGGCCTCCGCCTGCGTCGACCCGATCGATGCCTTGTTGTCGGCCCACGGCCTGCGTCGTACCGCGGCCGCACGGCGGGTGCTCGGCTGGCTGCTGGCCCATCCGGAAACCAGCTACACCCATGCGCAGCTGCAGATGGCATTGACGGGAGAGGGCGGCGACGAAGAGGGCGACAAAGAGGGCGCTGAACCGGCGCTTGACCGCGTCACGCTGTACCGCCTGATCGACCGGCTGACCCAGGTCGGGCTGCTGCTGTGCCGCGTCGACGCCAGCCGCGTGCGCCGTTACCAGGCCATGCCGACCAGCGTGCATGCGATTCCGCATTTCGAATGCCAGAGCTGCCACCGCGACAGTCCGCTGGCCGGCGCGCTGCAGGCCAAGGCCAATGATCTGGAGAAGGCCGCGCAATCTGCGCTGGCGGCGCTGCAGGCGCTGGGCTACCAGGGCATGAGCATGGATTTCGCGGTGCGCGGCGTGTGTGTGGACTGCGCCACCGCCGCGCCGGACACCGTCGGCGTGCCCGCGTGATCCGCAGCGCCGGGCTGGCCTACCGTTATGGCGCGGGGGCCGAAATTGTTTTCCCCGATGTCGATGTGCCGCAAGGCCAGGTGCTGCTGCTCAAGGGCCCGTCGGGCGCGGGTAAGTCCACCTGGCTCGCGCTGGCCGCGGCCTTGCTGCGGCCGAGCGCCGGGCAGATCCAGGTGGCCGGGCAGGACCTGGCCGCGTTGCCGAAGATTGCCGGCGACGCCTGGCGCGCCCGTGCCGTCGGCTTCCTGCCGCAGAAGCTGCACCTGAGCGAAGCCCTGAGTGTGGGCGCCAACCTGGCCATGGCGCAGTGGGCCGCCGGCGCACCCGATGATGCGCAGGCGGTACGTGACACACTCGACGCCCTGGACCTGGCCGAGTTGGCCCGGCGCCGGCCCAGCCAGCTCTCGGGCGGCCAGGCGCAGCGCGTGGCGCTGGCCCGTGCGCTGCTGCTCAAGCCCCAGGTGATCCTGGCCGACGAACCGACCGCCAGCCTGGACGACGATGCCGCGGAGGCGGCGCTGAAGCTGCTGTCGGTCAGCGCGCGCCGCAGCCAGGCCACCCTGGTGATCGCCACCCATGACGGCCGCGTTGCCGCCGCATTGCCGGACGCGATGATTTGCCAGATAGGGCCTCGGCGAACGGAAGGGGCAGGCCAGCCTTCATGAAGATCGTCGCCATCGCTTTCCGCTACCTCTGGTCGCGCCCGCTGGCTGCCAGCTTGAACCTGCTGTTGCTGGCGCTCGGCCTGGCGTCCATCACTTTTGTCTGGCTGGTCAGCACGCAGATGGACCGTGCCTTCGAGCGCGACCTGGCCGGCATCGACGTGGTGATCGGCGCCAAGGGCAGCGCCATGCAGCTGATCCTGGCCGGCGTGTTCCACATCGATGTGCCCACCGGCAACATCCCGCTATCGGCCGTGCAGCAAATCGAAAAAGACCCGCGCGTGGCCAAGCTGATTCCCATCAGCCTGGGCGACTCCTTCCGCGGCTTTCGCATCGCCGGCACCACAGCGGCCTACGTGGCGCATTACGGTGCGCAACTGGCGCAAGGCGTGTTGTGGACCCAGCCGATGCAGGCCGTGGTGGGCGCGCAGGTGGCGCAGGACACGGGCCTGGCCGTGGGCAACACCTTCTATGGATCACACGGCCTGGGCGGCGGCGGGCATGTGCACGGCGACTTTCCGTACCGCGTCTCCGGCGTGCTCGCGCCCTGCGGCTGCGTGCTCGACCGGCTGGTGTTGACCGCCACCGAGTCGGTCTGGCGGGTGCATGAAAAAGCCACCGCGCTCGACGCGGAAGACCAGAAGGCCATGGAGGCCGAACGCGAGGTCACGCTGGCGCTGATCACCTACAAGAGTCCGCTGGCGGCGGTGAGTTTCCCGCGCTTCATCAACACCACCACCGAGATGCAGGCGGCCGCGCCGGCGGTGGAGATCACCCGGCTCCTGCGCATGGTGGGTGTCGGCACCGAGGTGCTGCGCGGTTTTGGCGCGGTGCTGCTGCTGACCGCCGGCCTGAGTGTGTTCATTGCGCTGTGGAATGCCGTGCGCGAACGCCGCGCCGACCTGGCCATGCTGCGCATGCTCGGCGCGCCACCGGCCAAGGTGGCCGGCCTGGTGCTGGCCGAGGCGCTGCTGCTGGCGGCGATGGCCACTGCGCTCGGCCTGCTCGGCGGGCACGGGCTGGCTGGGCTGGTCGGCGCCTGGCTGCAGGCCGAACGTTCGCTGCCGCTGACCGGCTGGATCTGGCTGCCAACCGAGTGGTGGGTGCCGGCGCTCGGCGCCGGAGTGGCGGTGCTGGCGGCGGCGCTGCCGGCCATCGGCGCCTACCGGCTGGATGTGACCACCTTGCTTAATTCCCGCTAACGTCTAAGCTGCCTGACTGCCATGACCAAATCCCTCACTTCCCTGATGCTTGCCTGCCTGCTGGCCGCTCACGCGCAGGCCGGCACCAAGACGCCACCGGCGTCGGCTGCGCCGCCAGCGCAGACCACCGCCTTCGATGTGCCGATGGGTTCCGGCCCGGGCATGCACAGCCCGAACAGCGCCTTCGCCCCGCTCAAGGAGCGCTCGGACATCGTGCCGTGGTCGGTGCTGACCGGCGTCAAGACGCGCAACGAAAAAAACCGCCTGCTGCCGGTCTTCGGTGTCAACCAGCTCACGCTGCACCAGAAGATTCAGCGGGTGCAGGGCTTCATGGTGCCGCTGGACGCCAACGAAAAGCAGACCCACTTCCTGCTGACCTCGGTGCCGTTGACCTGCCCGTTCTGCATTCCCGGCGGGCCGGAAAGCATGATCGAGGTCAAGGCCAAGACACCGGTCAAATACAGCCTGGAGCCGGTGATCGTCGAGGGCAAGTTCACCGTGCTGCCCGACGACCAGTACGGCCTGTACTACCGCGTGGAGGGCGCCGTGGGCGTGCAGTAAACCGCTTGCCATCCGTGCGCGGATAATCGTTCCCTCTCAAAGGGAACAAAACATGGCAACGCAAGGATTTACCACCAGCAACCTGCATTCCGACAAGGCCTTCGGCGTCGAGCATGGTGGGGTACACAAGCCGATCCACACCTCGGTGCAGTACGGCTTCGACACGGTCGAGGAATTGATCGGCGTGTTCCAGGGCACGGTCAAGGGCGCCTACAACTATGCGCGCCAGGGCACGCCGACCACGGCCGCGCTAGAGACCAAGATCACGCGCATGGAAGGCGGGTTGGGCACGGTCTGCTTCGCCACCGGCATGGCGGCGATCAGTGCGGTGTTTCTCACGCTGCTGCGCGCGGGCGACCATCTGGTGGCCAGCAAGTTTGTGTTTGGCAACACCAACAGCATCTTCGGCACGCTGCGCGACCTGGGCATTGAAGTCACCACGGTGGACGCCACCGACGCCGCCCAGGTGGCCGCCGCAGTCAAGCCCAACACCCGCATGGTCTTCGTCGAGACCATTGCCAACCCCGGCACCCAGGTGCCCGATCTGGCCGGCATCGGCGCGTTGTGCCGCGGCAAGGGCCTGATCTATGTGGTGGACAACACCATCACCTCGCCGCTGCTGTTCCGGCCGAAGTCGGTGGACGCCAGCCTGGTGGTGAATTCGCTGACCAAGACCATCGCCGGCCACGGCAGCGCGCTTGGTGGTGCGGTGACCGACACCGGCGTCTACGACTGGACTGCCTGCCCCAATATCTTCGCCAACTACCGCAAGGGCGATGCCCGCCAGTGGGGCTTGACGCAGATCCGCAAGAAGGGCCTGCGCGACATGGGGGGGACGCTGTCGTCGGAGCATGCGCACACCATTTCCGTTGGCGCCGAGACCATGGCCTTGCGCGTGGGGCAGACCAGTGCCACGGCGATGGCACTGGCCCGGTTCCTCGAAAAACACCCGGCCATCGTCAAGGTGCATTACCCGATGCTCGAATCGCACCCGCAACACGGTTTTGCGAAGAAACATTTCTCGGCCGGCTCGTGGCTGCTGTCCTTCGAACTGCGCGACGCGAGCACCTGCCTGGACTTCGTGAACCGGCTGCAGATTCCGGTCAAGGCCACCGGTCTGGGCGACACCCGCACACTGATCATCCCGGTGGCGCCGACGATCTTCTGGGAGGCGGGTGCCGAGGTGCGTGCGGCCATGGGCATTGCCGATGGCCTGATCCGCCTGTCGGTCGGGCTGGAAGACCCCGAGGACCTGCTGGCCGATTTCGCGCAGGCCCTGGGCTGATTTTTGTAGACAAGGCAATGGGTTTCAGGGATTATTTTCAATAGATTGGAAAGGAATTTACAAAAAACTGTTTTCTCTATCCTATAGTGGTGGTGCGTAATAAAAAGTTATATTTGTTATTGCATACGATTTTTCGAAATCAAGTCACCAACACCGGAGGAGAACCAAGATGAATTTCGCAACAATGAAGATCAGCACCCGTTTGTACGGGGGCTTCCTCCTGGTCCTGGCCTTCATGGTGGCCAGCACGCTGTATGGCCTGAGCCGCATGGCCGACATCAACCAGCACATGGTGGAGATCACCGATGTCAACAACGTGGAAGGCGATTTGCTGACGAGCATGCAGTTGTCGCTGGAAGACCGCAGGATTGCTCTGGGAAACGTGGCGCTGTTGACTGAGCCTGCCGCCATGCAAGCCGAGTTGGACCGCATCAAGAAGCAGGAAAAGATCTACAGCGACGCGGAATCTAAACTCAACCAGATGTTCGCGACCGAGCCCAGCACGCAGCCTGAAGAACGCGCCGGCATGGTCAAGATCAAGAAGATGGAGGCCGCGGCGCTGCCGCCGATGGAAAAGGCGGCCAAGCTGGGTTTCGCCAACCAGGCGGACGAGGCGACGAAGGCCATGCTGACCGAAGTGCGGCCGGCCCATGCCGCCTGGTTCGGCGCTTTGAGCGAGATGGTGGCGCTTGAATCCAAGCTCAACGACGACGCGACCCGCGACGCCAAGGCTTCTTATGAGAGTGCCAAGCTGGCCATGCTGATCTTCGGGGCGGTGGCGCTGGTGCTTGGCTTGACCGTGGCCTTCCTGATCGTGCGCCAGCTGACCTCGCAGCTCGGCGGTGAGCCTGGCGAAGTCGCCGAGATCGCCGAGCGTATTGCCGCGGGCGACCTGAGCCGCGAGGTGACAACCGGAGCCCGCGACACCTCCAGCGCACTGTTCGCCATGCGCAGCATGCGCGACAACCTGGTGGGTATCGTCTCCGGCGTGCGCAGCAATGCCGAAGGTGTGGCCACTGCCAGCGCGCAGATCGCCCAGGGCAACAGCGACCTGAGTGGCCGCACCGAAGAGCAAGCCAGTGCGTTGGAACAAACTGCGGCATCGATGGAACAACTGAGTTCCGCCGTGGTGCAGAACGCGGAGAACGCGCGTCAGGCCAACCAGTTGTCGATCAGCGCTTCAGGTGTGGCCGCGCAGGGCGGACAGGTGGTGGCCGAAGTGGTCGAGACCATGAAGGGCATCAACGACTCATCGCGCCGCATTGCCGACATCATCGGCGTGATCGATGGCATTGCCTTCCAGACCAACATCCTGGCCCTGAACGCCGCAGTGGAGGCGGCCCGCGCCGGTGAACAAGGCCGTGGCTTCGCCGTCGTGGCCACCGAAGTGCGCAACCTGGCTGGCCGCAGCGCCGAGGCCGCCAAGGAAATCAAGCGGCTGATCTCGACCAGTGTCGAGCGGGTGGAGCAGGGCACGGCGCTGGTCGACAAGGCCGGAGCGACGATGGCCGAGGTGGTGCAGTCGATCCGCCGCGTCACCGACATCATGGGTGAAATCAGCGCGGCCAGTTCCGAGCAGAGCCAGGGCGTCAAGCAGGTGGGGGAGGCGGTAACGCAGATGGACCAGGCCACGCAGCAGAATGCGGCGCTGGTGGAAGAGTCGGCCGCCGCGGCTGGCAGCCTGAACACCCAGGCTGCGGAACTGGTGAGCGCGGTGGCGGTGTTCAAGCTGCCGGGTGACGGGGCGAGAGCCAGCGCTACCCTGAGTCGCCACGCTGCCGCCGCGCCGAAACCGGTAGTGCGCACGCCCGCGCCAGCACGGAAGGCCGTGAACAAGCCGGCACTCGCCCCGAAGCTGGCGGTCGCGCCGCCATCCCGGGCCAAGGCCGAAAAGCCGCCGGCCGAACCCCGCAAGCCCGCGTTCGCTTCCGCGTCGGCCGGGGGCGAAAGCGATTGGGAGAGTTTCTAGGTTTTTAGCCCGGCTTGCGGCGGGCTCGGCTTGAACGGATTGCGCTGCTCCAGCGCTTCCATGTATTCGGAAATCCCCTGGCCTTCTCGCTCAAGGAAACGCTCCACCGCATCGGCAAACGCGGGGTGCGCGAGCCAGTGGGCGCTGGTGGTCTTCACCGGCAACAGCGCGCGCGCCATCTTGTGTTCCCCTTGCGCGCCGCCTTCGAAGCGGCCAAAACCGTGGGCGATGCACCAGGCCAGCGGCTGGTAATAACAGGCTTCGAAATGCAGGCAGTCGACCCGCTCCAGGGCGCCCCAGTAGCGGCCATAGGCGACCTTGATGGTCTCGCTGGTTTCGCCCTTGTCAGCCGGCTGGGCGCCGAGCGCGATCAGGCTCGCTGCGATGGGCACCGGGCCGCGCGCCGATGCCCGCTCGGCGACGAACAGCAGCCAGTTCTCGGGCATGGTGTCGGCCATGCGCTGGAAGAAGTCGCGGCTCAGGTAGGGCGCGTTGCCGTGTTCGTAGTAGGTGCGTTCGTAGCAGCGGTAGAAAAAATCCCAGTCCCTGGCCGCGATGTCGGCGCCGCGTGACCAGCGAAAGCCGATGCCGGCGTCATGCACCTTGCGCCGTTCCTGGCGGATCTTCTTGCGCTTTTCCTGGTTCAGGCTGGCGAGAAAGTCGTCGAAGCTGGTGCAGGTGCCGAGCGCGGGATTTGCATTCGTCCAATGAAACTGGACGGTATGGCGCAGCATCAGTCCGGCTTCGTTCGCCGCGGCCACATCCTCATCGCCCGCAAACAGCACGTGCAGCGAAGACAGGCCCTCGACTTTGCATAGATCGACCAGTGCCCGTACCAAGGCCGTCCGCGCGGCCGTATCGCGGGCCAGGAGGCGTGTGCCGGGCACCGGGGTGAACGGTGCGGCCACCAGGGCCTTGGGATAGTAGGGCACGCGGTGCTGCTGGTAGGCATTGGCCCAGGCCCAGTCGAACACGTATTCGCCGTAGGAATGGTCCTTGAGGTACAGCGCGCAGGCAGCGTGCAATACGCCCCCACACCATAAGGTGAGGAAGCGCGGCGTCCAGCCGGTGTCGGGCGTGGCACTGCCGCTTTCGTGCATCGCACTCAGGTATTCGTGGCGCATGAACGGGCTGGGTTCGGCCTGTTCGGCGAGCAAGGTATTCCAGTCGGCCGCCGCGATCTGGCCCGGCGCATTCAGCACCCGGGTGACATAATGAAATGCGTCCTTAACCGTGTCCATTGCGCGCCTCGGAGATCGCATCGGCGAGCCGCCGGCCAATGGCCCTGGCCACGGTGGATTGTGTTGGCATGGATCTCAAACTTTGTAGGCCCGTTGAATTGGTCATTGATTGGTCATTGATTGGTCATTGGGGATGATGCCGTGAAACCGTGGCCCGCGGGCGGGCCGGGTTAAAAGGCCTTCCCATGGTGACTCCGCAAAAAGCATGAAGCAAGATTTCAATTTTTACAACCTCTATAGCCACGACTTCGCGCGCCTGGCCGTGGGCATTCCGCGCTGCCTGGTGGCTGATCCCCAGGCCAACGCGGCGGAGACGATTCGCCTGGCCATCGAGGCCGAGGCGCGTGGTGCGGTGTTGATCGCCTTTCCCGAGTTGGGCCTGTCGGCCTACAGCTGTGACGATCTGTTTCACCAGCGCGCGTTGCTCGACGCCTGCGAAGCCGCCCTGGCCGCGGTGGTGGAGGCATCGCGCCAACTCGCGATCGTGATGGTGGTGGGCCTGCCGCTGCGTGTCGATCACAGCCTGTTCAATTGCGCCGTGGTGGTGCAGGGCGGCCGCTTGCTGGGCGTCGTGCCCAAGACCTATCCGCCGAACTACGGCGAGTTCTACGAGGGGCGCCAGTTCAATGCGGGTTACCAGGCCTTGTCGACTGAGGTCACGCTGCTGGGGCAGTCGGTGCCGTTCGGCGCGCAGCAGATTTTCTCGGCCACGGACATGCCGTTTTTCCGTTTCCACGTCGAGATCTGCGAAGACCTGTGGACGCCGATTCCGCCGTCTTCCTATGGCGCGCTGGCCGGGGCGACGGTGCTGGTCAACCTGTCGGCGTCCAACGTCACGGTGGGCAAGTCGCGCTACCGGCATCAGCTGGTGGGCCAACAGTCGGCGCGCTGCCTGGCGGCCTATGTGTATTCGTCGGCGGGGCAGGGCGAGTCGACCACCGACCTGGGCTGGGACGGCCAGGCGCTGATCTATGAAAACGGCGAGCTGATCGCCGAGTCCGCGCGTTTTGCGATGGATTCGCACACCATATACGGTGACGTCGATCTGGAGCGCGTGTCGCGCGAACGCATGCGGCAGACGAGTTTTGGCCAGTCGGTGCTGCAGCATGCCGAGCCATTGCGCGCCTTCCGCGATGTGGCCTTCGCAACCGGTGTGCAGCGGCAGGCCGCGTTGCCGCTGGAGCGCCGGGTGGAGCGCTTCCCTTATGTGCCGGCTGACCATGCGCGCCGCGACGAACGTTGCGAAGAGGTCTACAGCATCCAGGTGCAGGCGCTGGTGCAGCGCATGCTCTCCAGCGGCATCAAGAAGCTGGTGATCGGTGTGTCTGGCGGGCTCGATTCGACGCATGCGCTGCTGGTCTGCGCCAAGGCCATGGACCGGCTCGGCCTGCCGCGCAGCCACATCCTGGCCTACACCATGCCCGGCTTCGCCACCAGCGCACGCACGCTCGACCAGGCCAAGCGCCTGATGGAAGCCGTGGGCTGTGCCGCGCGCGAGATCGACATCAGGCCGAGCTGCGAGCAGATGCTCAAGGACCTGGGGCATCCGTATGCCGAAGGCCAGCCGGTCTACGACATCACCTTCGAGAACGTGCAGGCCGGCGAACGCACCAACCATCTGTTCCGCCTGGCCAACCACCACGGCGCGCTGGTGGTGGGCACCGGCGACCTCAGCGAACTGGCGCTGGGCTGGTGTACCTATGGCGTGGGCGACCACATGTCGCACTACAACGTCAACGCCAGCGTGCCCAAGACTTTGATTCGTTACCTGGTGCGCTGGGTGGCCGACACGCACCAGATCGACAAGATCGGTGATGGGGGCCGCGACGTGATGCTGGCCGTCCTCGGCACTGAAATCAGCCCCGAATTGGTGCCTGCCTCCAAGGCCAGCGGAGAAATCCAGAGCACGGAGTCGACCATTGGCCCCTACGAGCTGCAGGATTTCAATCTGTACTACATACTGCGTTATGGTTTCGCGCCGTCGAAAATTGCTTTTCTAGCGCAAGCCGCGTGGGCACGGCGGGAAGTCGGCGCATGGCCCGACGATGAAAGCGTGCAACGCAACGAATACACGCTGGGCGCGCTCAAGGCGACGCTGCGCATTTTCGTAAGCCGTTTTTTCAGGGGCAGCCAGTTCAAACGCAGCTGCGTGCCGAACGCGCCGAAGGTGGGCAACGGCGGATCGCTGTCGCCGCGCGGCGACTGGCGCGCACCGAGCGATTCCGAGGCGACAGTGTGGCTCGCAGACTTGGACCGGGTTCCGGAAAATTGATTCAGCAACCGATGGCCGACGGGTGTCCGCGTTGAACTGCGCGGCATGCGTTTTGAACGGCGACGATTGTTGCTATCCTATGACAAGCGAATTTTGCGTACCGATGTTTGAGACTTACCAGGACCTACCATGAAACAGATCACCGCCATTGTCAAACCATTCAAACTTGAAGAAGTGCGCGAAGCGCTGGCGCAGTGCGGCGTGACCGGCCTCACGGTGACCGAAGTCAAAGGCTTTGGCCGACAGAAAGGGCACACCGAGCTGTACCGCGGCGCGGAATACGTGGTCGACTTTCTGCCGAAGGTGAAGGTTGAAGTGGTGGTCAACACCGACGACGTGGAGCGCTGCGTCGACGCCATCATCCGCGCCGCGCGCACGGGCAAAATCGGCGACGGCAAGATTTTCGTGACCAGTGTGGAACGCGTGGTTCGCATCCGCACCGGTGAGCAGGACGAAGCCGCGGTCTGACCATGGCGCGGGCCCTGCGGGCCGCGTCAATTTTTTGGATCAGATGACATCGCGCAACTGGTCCGTCCGGGCAGATGCGTCAGCGGCCTGCACCAGTTCCTGCAGCAGGGCGGGCGCATCGGTGCCGGTGCGCACCAGGTCCATCTGCCAGTCGTTCATGAAGCCCGATTGCACGGCCGAGTCCAGGAAGGCCAGCAGGCTGTCGTAGAAGCCGGCCATGTTGAGCAGGCCGACCGGCTTGTCGTGGTAGCCGAGTTGGCGCCAGGTCCACACTTCGAAGAACTCTTCCATCGTGCCGATGCCGCCGGGCAGCGCCAGGAATGCATCGGCATGCTCGGCCATCATGGCCTTGCGCTCGTGCATGTTGTCCACGATGTGCAGTTCGGTGCAGCCGCGATGCGCCCATTCCTTTTCGACAAGAGCCTTCGGAATGATGCCGATGACCCGGCCGCCAGCGGCCAGCGTGGCGTCGGCCAGGGTGCCCATCAGGCCGTTGTGGCCGCCGCCGTAGACGAGTTGGCCGCCGTGCTCGCCGATCCAGGTACCGACCTGGCGCGCCACGTCGGCGAATTCGGGTTGGTTGCCGGGACGCGAGCCGCAATAGACACAGAGAGAAAAAGCTGGGGTCATGAAAAGAATCTGTGAAACAAGGCGCCGGCCCAAGTGCCAGCACACAACAGCAGGCTGAGCAGCACCGCCGCACTGCCCATGTCCTTGGCGCGCTTGGAAAGGTCGTGCCATTCTGGGCCGATGCGGTCGATGGCGGTTTCGATGCCGGTATTGAGCAATTCGACGATCATCACCAGCAGGACCGAACCTGCCAGCAGAGAAAACTCGACCCAGCCCGCAGCCAGCCACCATGCGGCGGGCACCAGCACCACCGCTGCCAGCACCTCCTGGCGGAAGGCGGTTTCACCCCAGCCGGCACGCAAGCCGGCGAACGAGTAACCAGCGGCATGCCAGACACGGGTGAGTCCGGTACGGGATTTTTGGGGATTGGTTTCGGTGTGCAAAGGAGGCGCGGACATGGCCCGATTGTCGCCGACCTTTTTGATGACCTTTGTGACGACCTGGATGCGCGTCAATGCGCTTATCGGCTCAGCGGTGGCGACGAAACCAGGCGGGTGCCGGCCAGCACGTCGTGCCAGAACTGGCGCTGCGGATGGAGGCGGCTGAGCAGGGCCCAGACCACCACCCAACCCATGACAAGGACTCCCCATTCCGGGATGGGCAGATTGAATGGAGCGAACGCCGCCAACGGCGGCAGGAACCACAACCAGCTCAGCAGGTATCGCAATAGGGCACGAGGCTGGGATAGGGGCCGTCCGGCGCGATCGACCACACGAATGTCCCAGGTCTTCATCGCCAGCGTCTGGCCCTTGGCCCAGAACCAGGTGAAATAAATGCCATAGACCATGAACAGAAAGGCCTGCTGGCCGTGGCGATTGTCGAGTGCGTGGCGCGTCTGGCTGAGGGTGCTGAACAGATAGTCGGAGATGAAGGAGACGCCGAACATCAGCATGCCTTCATAGGTCCAGCAGGCCATGCGGCGGCGCAGGCCAGGCGCGTTCAGCAAAGGTGGACTGGAGGCAAGCTGGTCGGGAGACGCGCGGGATGCAGAAACCATGGGGGGCGAATATGGCGGTGGAGGAAAGCCGTGAGCTTACCCCGGCCGCCGCCCATCCGTATCAGCGCTGTGGCGGCAGCAGGGTGTTGCGGTCGACCTTGTGCAAGGGTTCAACCGGTCGCGCGCTGGGCTCCGAGGCTTTGGCGGCAGGGCTCTTCGAGTGGTCTATCGTGGCATTGACCAGCTTTTGCTTGGGCACGGGCTTGATGGTGGTGGCCGCGCCGGTGCGGGGCTTGACCGCCTGGTTGGCCAGTTTTTCTTTTTCTTCCGCGCTCAGCGCCTGGTAGGCTTCCCACTTGGCCTGCTTTTCAGCAGGTGAAAGCTGCTTGGTTTCGGCGAAGTTCAGCCTGGCCTGGTTGCGTTGCGCCGGGCTGAGCAGCACCCATTCACGCATGCGTTCCTGCAGCTTGGCTTGCTCGGCGGCGGGCAGTTTTTCGAAATTGGCGGAAATGGCCAGCCATTTACGCTTGTGTCCTTCGCTCAGTGGGTTCCAGACGGCCGCCAAAGGCTGCAGGGCGTGCTGCTGAGCCGGAGAGATTTCTTTCCACTCGGGCTTGGTTGTCACGGCAGGGCGGCTGGCCGACGCGGCTGGCCGCGGTTTGGCTGGCGCCGAGCCTACGGCCAATTCAGAGTCCGAGGTGACGCTCTGTGTCTGCGCTTGGCAGGAGAGGGCTGTGGCCAGGCAAAACACTGCGGTCAGGCTCAGGCCGATAAGGCCGGCTCGCAACGCTAGCTTGCGTGGCAGCGGGGCCGATTCCGATGGCGAAGGAACGAAAAACTGCATCCGGTGGTGGCGCTCGGTCACTGTTTGTTTTGATTGGCGTCGAAGCTGGACTTGATGTATTCGAGGAAACCGGGGTCGGTGTAGGCCGCGGTCGGCAGGTCGTCGGTGAGCAGCGCGGCATCGACTTCCGCCAGTTCCTTGATGCGGTTGTCATCCTGCACGAACTGGATGATCAGCAGTCCGGCGACCAGTGCCAGCAATGGAAGGAGCGAGGCCAGTTTGTTGAACCAACCGGTTTCCTCGTCGTCGCCCAGGGTCATGGCGGCGGCGCCCTGCGCCACGGTGCTGGAGGCCGTACGGACACTGACGGCCACTTTGCGTTTGGCGACAGCCTGCATGCGGGCGGCGCGCAGCCGCTCCGAAATGTCATAGGGCAGCTCGGCTGTGCCATCGGCCAGGCGTGCTGTCACCTGCGCCGCGAAGCGGTTTTGCAGGGCTTGAGCCCGGGGTTCGTCAATGCTGGTCATAAATTTATTCCTCGTGCCTTCAGTGCCTTGCTGAGAGCGTGCACTGCCCTGGAGCAGTGCGTCTTCACGCTGCCTTCCGAGCAGCCCATGGCGGTTGCCGTCTCTGCGACGTCCATTTCCTCCCAGTAACGCATCAAAAACGCTTCTCGTTGACGTCCGGGCAATTCCTGGATCTGCGCCTCTATTTCTCGCAAGATTTGCGCCCGGCGGGTGGTGTCTTCCGCGCTTTCCGTACGTTCGGAGTCGTCTACCGTGCGCAAGGTTTCAAGCAGATCGAAATCACCGTCGTCGCCCGCGGCCTCGAAGTCGCTCATGTTCGAAAACAGTGCGTTGCGTGTCTTCTGGCGGCGGAACCAGTCGAGTGTGCAGTTCGACAAAATGCGCTGGAACAGCATCGGCAGCTCTTCGGCCGGCTTGTCGCCATAGTGCTCGGCGAGCTTCATCATGCTGTCCTGCACGATGTCCAGGGCGGATTCTTCGTTGCGTACGTGATACACCGAGCGTTTAAACGCACGTTTTTCGACGCTTTTCAGGAAGTCTGAGAGTTCTCGTTCGGTGGCCAAGAGGTGCAATCCGCAGGGGCAGGTCAGTGTGGGGGCGGGCGGATTATGGCATTCCCGCACTAATTTTTACGCCCTGGGCGGCGAAGGATGTCCGATGTAGTGCCATAATCCGCGCTGCAAGTCAAAAGGCAAACGGGTCAAGGTCCGGCGATGCAAGCAGCTCGCTCATGGCCTCTGGTCTCAAGTTCTGACACAACTCCACAAGAGTCCAGTGAAAGAGCACCCAAGGTATTTCGTTAGAGAAATTCACAAAGGTTCATCATGGAAATCTCCAAAGCCGAAATCGCTTCGGCAGCCGCTGCGTCCGCAGCCGCAAATTCATCCCGCTCCAGCACCGCTCCTGCCACGCAGGATCTGATGGGTGCCGAAATCCTGGTCAAGTGCCTGCAAGCCGAAAACGTCAAGCACATCTGGGGCTACCCCGGCGGCGCAGTGCTCTACATCTACGACGCGCTGTACAAGCAGGACACCATGCAGCACGTGTTGGTGCGCCATGAGCAGGCCGCCGTGCACGCGGCCGACGGTTATGCGCGCGCCACCGGCGACGTCGGCGTAGCCCTCGTTACTTCCGGCCCTGGCCTGACCAATGCCGTGACCGGCATCGCTACCGCCTACATGGACAGCATCCCGATGGTGATCATCAGCGGGCAGGTGCCAACCCATGCGATCGGCCTGGACGCGTTCCAGGAATGCGACACCGTCGGCATCACCCGTCCCATCGTCAAGCACAACTTCCTGGTGAAGGATGTGCGCGACCTCGCCGAGACGATGAAGAAGGCCTTCCACATCGCCCGCACCGGTCGTCCCGGTCCGGTGGTGGTCGACATTCCGAAGGACGTTTCCTTCAAGAAGACCGCTTTCGCCGGTTATCCGGAAACCATCGAAATGCGCTCCTACAACCCGGTGCGCAAGGGCCATGGCGGTCAGATCCGCAAGGCCTTGCAGTTGCTGATGACGGCCAAGCGGCCTTATATCTACACTGGCGGCGGCGTGATCCTGAGCAACGCCTCGCAAGAGCTGCGCACCCTGGTTGACCTGCTGGGCTACCCCTGCACCAACACGCTGATGGGCCTGGGGGCTTATCCGGCGTCCGATCCGAAATTCCTCGGCATGCTGGGCATGCACGGCACGATCGAAGCCAACAACGCCATGCAGAACTGCGACGTGCTGCTGGCCGTGGGCGCGCGATTCGACGACCGCGTGATCGGCAACCCCAAGCATTTCGCGCAGAACGAACGCAAGATCATCCACATCGACATCGACCCGTCGAGCATCTCGAAGCGCGTGCGCGTCGACATTCCGATCGTGGGCGACGTGAAGGACGTGTTGACCGAACTCATCGGCATGATCCGCGAGTCCGGCCAGAAGCCCGATGCTGATGCCCTGGGCGGCTGGTGGGAAACCATCGACGGCTGGCGCAAGCGCGACTGCATGAAATACAGCCTGGGCAATGGCGAAGTGATCAAGCCGCAGCGCGTGATCGAGACCCTGTGGAACATGACCAAGGACAGCGATACCTACATCACGTCCGACGTCGGCCAGCACCAGATGTGGGCTGCCCAGTACTACAAGTTCGACGAGCCGCGCCGCTGGATCAACTCCGGTGGCCTGGGCACCATGGGCGTGGGCATTCCCTACGCGATGGGCATCAAGCTGGCCAAGCCGGACAGCGAGGTGTTCTGCGTCACTGGCGAGGGTTCGGTGCAGATGTGCATCCAGGAACTCTCGACCTGCCTGCAGTACAACACGCCGATCAAGATCGTTTCGCTGAACAACCGCTACCTGGGCATGGTGCGCCAGTGGCAAGAGGTGGAATACGCCGGCCGCTACAGCAGCAGCTACATGGATGCACTGCCGAACTTCGTGAAGCTGGCCGAGGCCTATGGCCATGTCGGCATGCTGATCGAGCGCCCGCAGGACGTGGAGCCCGCACTGCGCGAAGCTCGCAAACTGAAGGACCGCACGGTGTTCATGGACTTCCGCACCGATCCGACGGAAAACGTGTTCCCGATGGTGCAGGCCGGCAAGGGCATCACCGAAATGCTGTTGGGCAGCGAAGACCTTTAAGCGAAATACGGCGGCTGCGTGGATGGAATCCGCGCCGGCAGCCGTCCATTCGACAGTCGATCAACTTTTTTTGACGAATCTATTGCCTGCCGAGCCCGTGTATTACCGTGCACGGGGGAGGGCAGCGAAAAGAGGAATCACACACCATGAAACACATCATTGCAGTTTTGCTGGAAAACGAGCCAGGTGCTCTTTCCCGGGTCGTTGGCCTGTTCTCGGCCCGTGGCTACAACATCGAATCCTTGACCGTGGCGCCCACCGAGGACGCCACCCTGTCACGCATGACCATCCAGACATCGGGTTCGGACGACGTGATCGAGCAGATCACCAAGCACCTGAACCGCCTGATCGAAGTGGTCAAGGTGGTCGACCTCACCGAAGGCGCCTACACCGAGCGTGAGCTGATGATGGTCAAGGTCCGCGCCGTCGGCAAGGAGCGCGAGGAGATGAAGCGCATGGCCGACATCTTCCGCGGCCGCATCATCGACGTGACTGAAAAAAGCTACACCATCGAACTCACCGGCGACCAGTCCAAGAACGACGCGTTCCTGGAAGCAATCGAGCGCAGCGCCATCCTGGAAACGGTGCGCACCGGCTCCAGCGGCATCGGCCGCGGCGAGCGCATCCTGCGGGTCTAAGGTTAAAAGAATCGTCCACGCGTGGGTTGATGGGCTCAGCGCGAACGGATTGTGGATAGGCGATATCGGTCAACGTTCGCCCTGAGCCTGTCGAATCGGCACTTTCGCCAAACTTATTTCCTGGAGCAAAAAATGAAGGTTTTCTACGACAAAGACTGTGACCTCAGCCTGATCAAGGGCAAGACTGTCACCATCATCGGCTACGGCAGCCAAGGCCATGCACACGCGCAGAACCTGAACGACAGCGGCGTCAAGGTGCTGGTCGGTCTGCGCAAGGGCGGCGCTTCCTGGTCCAAGGTCGAGAAGGCCGGCCTGAAGGTCGCAGAAGTCGCTGAAGCCGTGAAGGCCGCCGACGTGGTCATGATCCTGCTGCCCGACGAGCAGATTGCCAGCGTCTACAAGAACGATGTGGCCCCCCACATCAAGCAAGGCGCGTCGCTGGTGTTCGCACACGGCTTCAACGTGCATTACGGTTTCGTCCAGCCGCGTGAAGACCTCGACGTGTGGATGGTCGCACCCAAGGCCCCTGGCCACACCGTGCGTGGCACCTACACCCAGGGTGGCGGCGTGCCCCATCTGGTGGCCGTGCACCAGGACAAGAGCGGCAAGGCCCGCGACCTGGCCCTGAGCTATGCCATGGCCAACGGTGGCGGCAAGGCAGGCATCATCGAAACCAACTTCCGTGAAGAAACCGAAACCGATCTGTTCGGCGAACAAGCCGTGTTGTGCGGCGGTACCGTTGAACTGATCAAGGCCGGTTTCGAAACCCTGGTGGAAGCCGGTTATGCGCCTGAAATGGCCTACTTCGAATGCCTGCACGAACTCAAACTGATCGTCGACCTGATCTATGAAGGCGGCATCGCCAACATGAACTACTCGATCTCGAACAACGCTGAATATGGCGAGTACGTGACGGGCCCGCGCATCGTGACGGACGAAACCAAGAAGGCCATGAAGAAGGTCCTGCAGGACATCCAGACCGGCGAATACGCCAAGAGCTTCGTGCTTGAAGCCGCAGCCGGCCAGCCTGTGCTGATCAGCCGCCGCCGCCTGAACGCCGAACACCAGATCGAAGTGGTCGGCGAAAAGCTGCGCGCCATGATGCCCTGGATCAAGGCCAACAAACTGGTCGACAAGGCCCGGAACTAAATCCTTGCAGTGATCCCTGCGAAAAGGCCACCTCGGTGGCCTTTTTTTCGCCCCGGATTCGATGTGGATGTTTTGCGAAGTCGGGCGGTGTGCTGGCTTACACTCCGCGGTAGAACATGGCGGCGGCCCCAAGCGCTGCGGCAGCCATTGCGGCGCTTTTCCGCCATCTCCCCATTTCCCCATTGACCCCCTTCGAGGATACGTTTTCCATGCATGACGGTAACGACGCAGACGACGCGCAAGACAGCAATGTCGTGGTGCGCAAAAGGCGCAAGGGCATCTATATCCTGCCCAATCTGTTCACTCTGGCCGCGTTGTTCGGCGGCTTCTATGCGGTGGTGATGGCGGTCAACGGCCGCTTCGACCTGGCCGCCACCGGCGTGTTCTGCGCCATGGTGCTCGACAGCCTGGACGGCCGCGTGGCCCGCATGACCAACACCCAGAGCGCCTTCGGCGAGCAGATGGATTCGCTGTCCGACATGGTGTCGTTTGGTGCCGCGCCGGCGCTCATTGCCTATGTCTGGTCGCTTAAGGAACTCGGCCGCTGGGGTTGGATTGCGGCCTTCGTGTATTGCGCCTGCGCGGCGCTGCGCCTGGCGCGTTTCAACGTCAACACGACCGTGGTCGACAAGCGTTATTTCCAGGGCCTGCCGTCGCCTGCGGCTGCGGCGCTGGTGGCCGGCTTCATCTGGCTGATGAACGAGCTGGAAATCCCGGGCTCGCATGTGGCCTGGCCGATGTTCGGGCTGGCGCTGTACGCAGGCCTCACCATGGTGACCAACGTGCCGTTCTACAGCTTCAAGGACATCCAGATGAAGAAGAGCGTGCCTTTCGCGGTGATCGTGCTGATCGCGCTCGGCATCGCCGTCATCAACATCCATCCGCCGACGGTGCTGTTCTGCGTCTTCGTGGTCTATGGGCTGAGCGGCTACGCGGTCTACGGCTGGCGCAGGATGAAGGGCCAGCAGACCAGTGTGATCAGCACTTCGACCGATGAGCCGGACGAGCGTGGCCTGCACAAATGAGGCAGCAGTCGAAAAACTTGTGTTAGAGTCTTGGGCATGAAACAAATTTCGCTAGCGCTACTGCTAATCCCCTACGGGCGGAGACAGTAGAGCGCGCGCGAGAACTGTCACAACGGCCCGTATGCACCAGCAACGGGCCGTTTTTTCATGGGTTGCTGGTATCTGTACCAACATCGAGAGACCAACATGCTCAAGCAACCGTCCGCCAAATACCGTGCCTTCGCACCGATTCGATTGACCGACCGCACCTGGCCCGACGCCGTGCTGGACCGGGCGCCTATCTGGCTGAGCACCGACCTGCGCGACGGCAACCAGGCCTTGATCGAGCCGATGGACCTGAGCCGCAAGCTCAAGATGTTCGAGATGCTGGTGAAGATCGGCTTCAAGGAAATCGAAGTCGGCTTTCCTTCCGCATCGCAGATTGAATTCGATTTCGTGCGCAAGCTCATCGAAGACAAGCTGATTCCCGACGACGTGACCATCCAGGTGTTGACGCAGGCGCGTGAGCCCTTGATCCGCCGCACCTTCGAATCCTTGCAGGGCGCGCCGCGCGCCATCGTCCACCTCTATAACGCGGTGGCGCCGATCATGCGCCGCGTGGTGCTCGGCATGGACGAGGACGGTATCGTCGAGCTCGCCGCCACCAACGCCCGCCTGTTCAAGACCCTGGCCGAACAGCGGCCCGGCACGCATTGGACCTTCCAGTATTCGCCCGAGATGTTCTCCGGCACCGAGCTCGCGTTTTCCAAACGTGTGGTCGATGCGGTCACCGAAGTCTGGCAACCCATGCCGCAGCACAAGTGCATCATCAACCTGCCGTCCACGGTAGAGCATTCCACGCCGAACATCTTCGCCGACATGATGGAGTGGATGCACCGCCACCTGGCGCGGCGCGATGCCATCGTCTTGTCGGTCCATCCGCACAACGACCGCGGCACCGGCACGGCCGCGGGTGAATTCGCCCTGATGGCCGGCGCCGACCGCATCGAAGGTTGCCTGTTTGGCAATGGCGAACGCACCGGCAACCTCGACCTGGTCAATGTCGCGCTGAACCTCTATACCCAGGGCATCTCTCCCGGCCTCGACTTCTCGGAGATCGACGAAATCCGCCGCACCGTCGAGTTCTGCAACCAGTTGCCGGTGCACCCGCGCCACCCGTATGCCGGCGACCTGGTCTACACCTCGTTTTCCGGCTCCCACCAGGATGCGATCAAGAAAGCCTTCTCGGCGCGCAAGCCCACCGACATCTGGGACATTCCCTATTTGCCTGTGGACCCGAAAGACCTCGGCCGCAGCTACGAGGCGGTGATCCGCGTCAACAGCCAGTCCGGCAAGGGCGGCATTTCCTACCTGCTCGAGAGTGAATACGGCCTCGAATTGCCGCGCCGCCTGCAGATCGAATTCAGCCAGGTGGTGCAGGGTGTGATGGACGAAGGTGGCAAGGAGCTCACCGCAAAAGACCTCTGGCAGCTGTTCGAGCGTGAATACGGCTTGGCCAGCATCACCGCGCCGCAGCACCAGGTGCGCGAGGACGGGCAGGGCGTGCATGCCGTGGCCTTGTCCGGCAGCGTACATATCCAGGGCCATGACATCACGATCCAGGGCCAGGGCTCGGGTCCGATCGATGCCTTCGTCAATGGCCTGAATGCGGCACTCGGGCAGACCGTGCGGGTGCTCGACTACCATGAGCACGCCATCGGTTCCGGTGCCAACGCGCAGGCCGTGGCCTACCTGGAGTTGCGCATCAACGAGCAGGAAACCTGCTTCGGCGTGGGTATCGACAGCAACATCGTTTCAGCCTCGCTCAAAGCGATTCTCTCGGGCGTGCAGCGTGCGCAGATGCGGCCTGCAGGTTCGGGCGAAAATACGCAGGCTGTTGCCGAACCCACGGCAGCCTGACCGTCACACACAATCAATGGAGCGCCCCATGACAGACAAACTCATCATTTTCGACACCACCTTGCGCGATGGCGAGCAGTCCCCGGGCGCGTCCATGACGCGTGACGAAAAACTGCGCATCGCACGCCAGCTCGAACGCCTCAAGGTCGACGTGATCGAAGCCGGCTTCGCCGCCAGCTCCAACGGTGACTTCGAGGCCGTGCAGTCCATCGCCCGTGCGGTGAAGGACGCCACCATCTGCTCGCTGTCGCGTGCCAACGACCGCGACATCTCACGTGCCGCCGAAGCCTTGAAGGACGCCAACAGCGCGCGCATCCATACCTTCATCGCCACCTCGGCGCTGCACATGGAGAAGAAGCTGCGCATGACACCCGACCAGGTGTTCGAGCAGGCCAAGCTGGCCGTGCGCTTCGCGCGCAACCTGGTGGGCGACGTCGAGTTCAGCCCCGAAGACGGCTACCGCAGCGACGAAGATTTTCTGTGCCGCGTGTTGGAGGCCGTGATCAACGAAGGTGCCACCACCATCAACGTGCCCGACACCGTGGGTTACGCGATCCCCGAGCTCTACGGCCAGTTCATCCTGAACCTGCGCCAGCGCATTCCCAACAGCGACAAGGCCGTGTGGTCGGTGCATTGCCACAACGACCTGGGCATGGCGGTGGCCAATTCGCTGGCCGGCGTGAAGATCGGCGGCGCGCGCCAGGTCGAGTGCACCATCAATGGCCTGGGCGAACGCGCCGGCAATTGCTCGCTCGAAGAAATCGTGATGGCGGTGAAGACCCGCAAGGATTATTTCGGCCTCGATCTCGGCATCGATGCCAAACACATCCTGGCCACCAGCCGCATGGTCAGCCAGACCACCGGTTTCGTGGTGCAGCCGAACAAGGCCGTGGTCGGGGCCAACGCCTTTGCCCATGCCTCCGGCATCCACCAGGACGGCGTGCTCAAGGCGCGCGACACCTACGAGATCATGCGCGCCGAAGACGTGGGCTGGAGCCACAACAAGATCGTGCTGGGCAAGCTCAGCGGCCGCAATGCCTTCAAGCAGCGGCTGCAGGAGCTCGGTGTGGCCATGGACAGCGAGGCCGACATCAATGCCGCGTTTGCGCGCTTCAAGGAACTGGCCGACCGCAAGAGCGAGATCTTCGACGAGGACATCCTGGCCCTGGTCAGTGATGAGTCCGTGGCCCACGACAACGAGCAATATGGCTTCGTTTCGCTGTCGCAGCACAGCGAAACCGGCGAGCGCCCGCAGGCCAGCGTGGTGTTCACCGTCAACGGCAAAGAGGTCAAGGGCGAGTCCGACGGCAACGGCCCGGTGGACGCCTCCCTCAAAGCCATTGAAAAACACGTGCAGAGCGGCGCCGAGATGGTGCTGTACTCGGTCAACGCCATCAGCGGCTCGACCGAGAGCCAGGGCGAAGTCACGGTGCGGCTGCAAAACAGCGGCCGGGTGGTCAACGGCACGGGTTCCGATCCGGACATCGTGGTCGCCTCGGCCAAGGCTTATCTGAGTGCCTTGAACAAGCTGCAAAGCAAGGCCGACAGGGTTGCCGCGCAAGGTTGACCCAGGCGTGCCGGCGGCGCAGCGCATCGATGCCATCGGTGCACGGATCGGCGTGATGCAGCGCGTCGATGCCATCGATGCACTGCGTGGCCTGGCCATGGTCTGGATGACCGTGTTTCATTTCTGCTTCGACCTGCAGCACTTCGGCTACACGCAGCAGGATTTCTATGCCGATCCGTTCTGGACCTGGCAGCGCACGGCCATTGTCAGTTTGTTCCTTTTCTGCGCCGGCCTGGGGCAGGGGATGGCAGTGCGGCAGGGGCAGGGCTGGGGGCGCTTCTGGCGACGCTGGCGCCTGGTGGCGGGGTGTGCACTGCTGGTCACAGCGGCGTCGTATGGGATGTTCCCGCGGAGCTTCGTCTATTTCGGCGTCCTGCACGGTATGGCGGTGATGCTGATCGTGGCAAGGCTCACCGCGGGCTGGGGGCGCTGGCTGTGGCTGCTGGGCGCGCTGGCCATCGCTTCCAAATTCATGGCAGCGCATGTGTTGTCTGGCAGCTCGCTTGCCCCGCTGTTTGACGGCAGGGCGCTGAACTGGCTTGGCTGGATCACCCGCAAGCCGTTCACCGAAGACTATGTGCCAGTGTTTCCCTGGCTGGGCGTGATGTGGTGGGGTGTGGCCGCGTCAGGATGGCTGCAGCGCCGGCGGCCGCGTTGGCTTTTGCGCCCTTTGGCGGCGGGACCGGCAGCCCTGGCCCTACTCGGCCGATGGAGTCTTTCCTATTACATGCTCCATCAGCTGGTGCTGATGGGCCTCTTGATCGCCTACGGCAGGCTTCAGGCGGTCTGAGCCCTGAGCTTGAAGGTGTTGACGATGCCGGCCAGGGCCTGTGCCTGCTCCCGCAGGCTTTCGGCTGCGGCGGCGGACTGCTCGACCAGCGCCGCATTTTGCTGGGTCATCTGATCGAGCTGCAGCACCGAGGCATTCACGCTGCCAATGTCATCCGACTGCTGGGCCGTGGCGCCGGAGATTTCACCGATGATCGTGGACACATGCTGGGCGCTGCTGACCACATCGGTCATGGTGCGCCCGGCGTCCGCCACCAGCCGCGAGCCGTCTTCCACCTTCTCGACCGAGGCACTGATGAGGGCCTTGATCTCGCGCGCGGCCTGGGCACTGCGCTGCGCCAGGAACCTGACCTCGCTGGCCACCACCGCAAAACCCTTGCCTTGCTCGCCCGCACGCGCCGCTTCCACAGCGGCGTTCAAGGCCAGGATATTGGTCTGAAAGGCGATGCTGTCGATCACGCCGACGATGTCGCCGATCTTCTGCGAACTGGCATTGATGTCATTCATGGTGGAGACCACCTGGGACACGACAGCCCCGCCGCGCTCGGCGACTTTGGCCGCGGTGGCCGCCAGGCGGGTGGCTTCGTGCGCCGAACTCGCCGCCTGCTTGACCGTGCCGCTGAGTTGTTCGATGGAGCCCGCGGCCATCTGCAGGCTGGAAGCCGTCTGCTCGGTGCGGGTGCTCAAATCCTGGTTGCCGGATGCGATTTCGGCACTGGCCGTGCGGATGGATTCC
>Ga0307514_10000695_pt1 | contig 58986 bp, 70 predicted proteins | sample 16_EM_MG_FD_203088 | JGI IMG/M metagenome (GOLD analysis project Ga0307514, IMG submission 203088) | Populus trichocarpa ectomycorrhiza microbial communities from riparian zone in the Pacific Northwest, United States - 16_EM | ecosystem: Host-associated > Plants > Roots > Unclassified | place... | reverse complement strand
AGGAGGCGTTGGTGGGGCGAGCATGAGGATTAGGAGGGGAGGGGGATAGACGTAAAGTGGATCATAGAGGAGAGTAGATGAATATACGAGTAGACAAGTACTTACCTAGCTTTGCGTGATGGCGGGATTTCGTCCAGTAATGAACGCTATGGGAGCCAGTTTCGGATACCTTTTCACCATCATCACAACCACGAATCGTGACCCTCCATAATCATTCAAACTGCTTCTCGCTCAAACACACACCCTCTGCCTTGAAGCCCATCCATGGAGCATCATACTGTTATCCTTCGACAATAATCGATTAATCAAGTGTTCCTACTTAACTTTCAATTAAAACCCTAATCCCAACCTTGTACCTAACCTTTCCACCTTCGTTCACACTTTCTCTAACCTCCACTTCACAAATCGCTCCTCCCCATTTGCTGCTACAACAATTATCCGCCTATTGAAACCTGCCATCGAGCTCTATCTTACCACACTCACTGTGCTCAGGATCCGACCGAGTTACAAAATTCCTGCACTGCAACCCGCTGCCAGAAGTTTCTGGTACGTTCATTCTGTCCTGGGTTTCTACTGTCCTTATGGTAGGTCAAGCTCATGAAGCCATAGTTGTATCCAGATCCATTACAATAGTATTAGTTGTAGCTTGATCCTAGTATAGTGAGTTCATGCCTTCTGTACTTTTTACGCTCCACTTTAAAGATCGGGTGTCAAAAAACCTGGATATCTGCAGATGGCCGTGGTATCTGGCTTGGCGAAGATATCTTTGGATTTATCCGGGAAATGTGGCAGAAAGTACTCTTGGAATGAGTTTGGTACCACTGATACTTCCTGACGCCCAATGGCTCGCACTCGGTACAGTATTACGAAGAGCAGCCATTTCCAATGAACAACCCAACACTTCGGTCTGCAGATATCACAGACCGGTCAGAACAATAGTGGTAGATCAATAGATCGGCCAAATGTGATTCCAAAAGCCGCCCTTGGCATAGACCGGCCTGCTTACAGTCATCTCTGGCCGAACACTGGAGAAGCCATACATTCTGCTTCGTGTCTCGTTAACTAACGATGTGGGCTCTGAGGACGTAAAAGATGTACTAGATTACCTGACTACAAAGGTCACTGCTGTTGTAAGTATGTCACTGGAGAATACATATGCCTCAACATGTACGTGTGTATTACTAAAACCCAATCTGGAGTTATGGTATTTCTTGTGGGATAATGGTGTGTACGCCTTTGTCGCTCGCCTCTCCCATCACCGCCAGGGGTGTTGTGAAGATATCACCATCTCAACTTCTACCATCATACTGACCGTCCGCAGTGGGTTCTTTGAAGAACCTTCGGAACAGCAAAATAGAAAGGTGGAGAGGACAGGCTCTAAGAAACTGAAGGACGTTCTTTGGAGAGCTCATGTTGAAATACTGCGAGAGTGTCTCTACTTATAGGTATTTAAGTACCTATACTATAGAAACTCGAGTTAGATGTTTGCTACCGAAAGGTATATGTGGTATTCGGGATAACTCGGGGAATAATGTAGCGAACACTACGCACGGTTAAGCGACAACGGTGGAATAACCCATAGGTGATGGCATATGAAGCAGATACAATGAAATACCTATAGCAATAACCAGGTACTGCACGTAAATTGATAGAATGTCAACTGAAGTCCATAATATACTTACGTTCAGTGGATAGATATCTCCAGGAACTTATTGACATTTCCAGCATTCATACTGCGGGTAAATTCAGGCTTAGTGGCACATCATGACTCACTCTGACAGCCAAGCACTCTATTAAAACCCCACCCACCAGCTCCTCACCATCACAAACTGCACTGTTGCACTGCGCTGCGCTGCAATCGCATATCTCCCAAACTCACCTTTACATGCCCCGGAGACGCCATCAAGCTTGGAATCATATCAAGCCCTCGCCACAGCCAGACCACTTCAAACCGTCGCCAACCTGCCTCGCTCCCTCCGAGCCCCTTCACCAGCCCTCCGTCAACGCCCTCCTCTCCCAACTCCGCTCTTCGCAATCAACTCACAATGACTATGATACTCTATCTCCCAGATCCATTCTGCCGGTAGCAGCACCCTCCGTTCCACCTAGCTTACAACACCTCCTTGGCACGCCACTTCCCCTGCCTCCTCCCCCACGACCCAGAGTCGGCGGCCCCACAGCTCGAAACCGTCTAGCCCCTGGCCCACGCCCTCCAGCGTCATGGCTCCACCACTCCACTGCTCCGACCGCTGCGGAAGCTGAAACCTCCTCTGATGCCTCCCGCATCCTCCTCCCCGACCTCCCGCTCCCCGCCACCAATAGCCTCATCCACTCTTCGCTCCTATACCTAATCAAAAACTGGGATTTCCACCAAACCTACGATCAATACTACCTCCCGCTCCTCCCCCCGCGGCTCAAAAGCCTCATCCTCGTCTACCTCGCGCGCTACTCCCACCTTACGCCGGCGGCGTTCTCACTCCTTTTCTCGGATGGCACAGAGGAGGTGACGCATCTTGACCTTCCGCACGCCAACATTGCCGCCCTACTCCCGGTATTCCGCCCCCTCACGCCGGAGGAACCGGTCCCAGAGCCGGAGTCCTGGGATGTTGCCCCTGCGTCCGCTGTACGGTTTGGCGCGCTAACGCATCTTTCGCTTGCGGCGCCAAGGAAACAGGATTTGAAGGTTTTGCTACAGCTGCTGGAACTTACGCCCGGGATTACACATCTGAGTTTGGCGGGGTGGGAGGCGTTGGCGAATCCCGGTGCTGTCCGGGCGGTGGCGAAGAAGTCGTTGTGTTTGAAGTGGTTGGATGTTAGGGGATGTTCTAGGGAAGTTGTGGAGATGATTGGAAGAAATGGGGCGTGGACGAAGGAGTGGAGGGGGGTAAGGTCAGTTGTAGTGAGTAAGAGGGTGGTGGAGCCTGAGCTGGATTTGGTCACCGGGGTGGGGTGGTTGAAGGGTGCTGTTAGGGAGGTTCGGAGGAATGAAGGTCTGGGCACGTGGCTTGAAGTTGTGAGTAAGTGATGGAAGCAGTAGATAGATGTGTATATGGAGATTGCAGAAGTGGTAGAGGCGAAGCATAAGTTGTAGTGCACCATACCCTCCTCGAAGTCCACAATCCGCCCTAGCCCTATATTCACCACTCCTGCCCTTTGTAACGGTACAGCACTCCGGTTTCGCCGAAGCTTACCATCCTTAATACCTAATTTGGCCACTACCCCATCAGTTTATAAATCCCCACAATCTCCTCCCATTTCCTCTTCTCTTCCCAATCCATCGAAAGTACCACATCTAACCACTTAACTAGGGGTTTCAGGAATGCCATCCTACCTATTGACAACTAGCAATTTGCTTCGCTTCTAGACACTCGAATACTAGTTGTCTGACAGCTTGCGAGCGACGAGAACGAGGGTACGCTTCCCGCAACCACCGAAGATTATGCTCAGCTCAGTACTGCAGCAAGGGAAACCGAGCGGAGTTGGTCAATACCCGCGAGGGAAATACTTGATCCCTCCAGGTTAAACCAACAGTCGAGAGTGAGAATACATGACCAAGGAGATGACGCCACGAGATAGGGGAGAATAAATATCAACATCTTCACAGAAACCCAAACTAGGCATGACTACATTTATTATTACCTCAACACCTATTATATACATTTCACAACCACCCAGATTCACAGTTAAGCACTCGCTGCCCTCTAAATTTTCCATGCTATCAGATACCTACAACCGTGCGGCAACGTATGCCGCAGCTTCCGGAGCATCGTCTTCATACTACCCATATGTCAGCTGTGCCCAAGATAGGTGCATTCGGACACCACTTACATTACTATGGGCTTTGCCTGGGAGCGGAAGACCATCGCAGATCAAATCCCCCTTATGGCAGAAAGTCTTGACATTATTATTCAGCGTACCAGGGAACGCATCACCTTCTCACCATCAGTTTCATCCATCATCCCATTATCCCTGCGGATCTCTCACCGTTATTTGGATCCCCGAATAACACGATAGCACCAACAAACTTGTACAGCGAGGTGGAGAGTTGCTTTGCGGCTTTGTGCGTAACCTGTGCGCCCTGCGAGAACCCCGAGAGCACGACTTTCGACGTGGGACATTGCGTTGACGCCCGCTGCACGCTGGCTGCCATGTCCTTTGCCCCCGAAGAGCTGCCGCCGATGAGGTAATCCCCTGTGCTGTTAGTTGCAACGGAGGAGAGGGTAGGAGGGGAGGTACAGATTGTCGCCGGGTAGTTGTTGACGCCCTGGACTATGCTTTTCCCTGGCTTGAGCTTTTCGAGCTCGTTGAAGAACTCCGGCCCAACATCATCGCCGACGTTTCCTATAACCCCTTAGTTATGGAGGAGGAGGAGGAGGCAAGGGAGATACCAGGCTCGGTGGTTCCGCGAGCGAAGATGATGATTATTGGTGCGCACTTTCCGCTGACGAGTTCGTCACGGGTCATCACCACGTTTGAATCGAGGGTCTGCACTTTGGAGGCATGGTGCGCATCGTGGATGGCACGGAACTGGTTCTCGAGTGTGATGGCGGGGCTCACGGCAGCGGCGGCCGCAAACACGGGGAGGAGAAGGAGGAGGAAGAGTGAGGAGTGCATGGTGAGACACTGGACACCGCCTTCAGATAGGCTGGAGCGGACCTTTTATGGCAGATCGCTGCTGGACTGTGGTGAGCCTCCTGACTTTGACAGGAGGAGGGGGCATGCGCCATGTTCATTCTCCCTCATCCTACCCCCGTATTCGCGTTTTGCTTGTCGTGGCAGTACTACTACGAGGCCCCCGAAACAGTATAAAGTCCGTAGCGTTGAGGAACGACGTCGAGATGCACCAATCATATCACAAACTGCAGCAAGGATGGCTTCTTTCTGAAATTGTGGGGGAGAAAGGGCGCCTAATCAGGTGTTTATACACGGGTAGAAGTTTCTATGGAAAATTAGCCGCTAAGGGGGGGGTTGTCTACCCTCCCCCCGGTGCAACAGTATGTTTCGGCTCTGACGCTTGGCCATATGGACTACTCGTGGGGAGAAAACAGAATGGAGAAGCTCCCGAGTTTTGCTTTCGAGAAAGGAATGTACTGATTTAGGCGTCGGCCTAGCGGCGGACGTACCGACGGTTTGAATTCTCACTCTGCCCGCCCATAGTAGTGGTTTAGTTATGGAGCCCGCCGTTCGCCTGCGCAGAAAAAATCAGTGATTGGCAATAGGAACAAGTAGAGGAGAGTATGGATACTTGCCGTGACCGGGACGCATGATTGCAGAGTCCTGGTGACACGGGCGCGAAATTAAAGGCAAAATTTCTCGGATTTTAGGTGGCAGTACTGCTATACTACACTTTGTTTACCCCGTTCAGGTGCTAAATACCACTAGCTTTGTGGATGTGTAACAGAAGATCTTGTGGGGGAGACATGTGGCTGTGGGGGAGGTGGTGTCATTAATGATCACTCGGACTGGAATCATGATGAGTTCGTCAGGGATGGTCTATCGACTATCTTGAATCTTAGTGAAGGCGGGATCTGTTCTAGTATGTCGCCGCGCTTTAGTTGAACATTTTTCTGGTCTTTGGAGAGAAGCATCTCCCTTCTTGGTTTCTGTTATGAAACGTCCTGGCATGCGGAAGTATTGTAGTGTTTCGGTATTGTGCCAGCTCCGTGAAAGAGCAAATACAAATCATAAATGAACTATCAAAGTCTAATCATGGACTGCCTTGAAAAGGGGGGGTGATCCCTCTTAGCATTTGTGGAGAACCCACGGCCATGAGCTATTCAAGAGAACAATGAGAAGTCATGACTTCGAAGCTGGGCTTTAACGCTTTCGTCAACGTCAAGGTGTCAATCAATGGGGTCCTCACGGACGCGGTTTGGTGAAACGGCAGGGTACCACGTGCACAGCAGCCGTTACGCTGGATACTCACTCTACTATGTAAAAAAGTGGGATAGATACCCTATTTGACACCTATATTGTGTATCTCAAGCCAAGGAGCTGCAGAGGCGGGAGTATTCTTCTATGTTCATGTACACACACGTGCCCAGGCATTTGGCGCTAGCATGGCGGTACGCGTTCCCGCTAAACTCAAACTCAATTTCCACTCCAGCTCACTTCCCATCACTTCCCATCACTTCCCGCCTTCGCTCCGAGTTTTCTTGTTTGTCTCGATAGACTGACTGTGTGTCGTCAATTGCTCTTTGGCTTGCTTCAAAACTGCATAGTGGTTTCTTTTTGCTCCTGGAACGTGTGATATACAAGTATGCGGTTTTTTTCAGCCTTTCTTTAGCTCCAAAATCTTAAGGGAGGACACCTGGCTAACTCGATCTCCTCGCCAGCCCCATAAGAATTACCATTCTCCAGTATCAATAATGTCCACCTACGACAACTACACCTACCCGACAGCCAACCCCGACACAGGCAAAGGCCACCCGGGACACACCACCCCCCAGGAAGACGAGAAAGTGGTGCAGCTGCGTGCCGGGCTCGAAAAGGAGGGCTTCACGGGGCGGTTAGACACCCACACTTTGCTACGGTTCTTGCGAGCCAGAAAGTTCGATGTCGAGGCCGCAAAACAGATGTAGGGCCCCCTCAGTAAATGGGCTTCTACGGGTGAGATTGACGGTTTGCTGTCAGGTTGATCACCTACGAGGCATGGAGGAAAGAGTTCAACGTCGACGAGATCTGCAAGACTTTCGAGTACACCGAGAAGTCGAAGGTGTTTGAGTACTACCCTCAATTCTACCACAAGACCGACAAGGTTTGTACCTCCCCCGCACCTCCCTATTATTGCTAACAATTGACTCGCGTCACTGCAGGATGGCCGCCCCGTCTACTTTGAACAGTGCGGAAAGATCGACCTCGCGCAGATGTACAAGATCACCACCGAAGAACGCATGATCCGGAACCTAGTCGTTGAATACGAGCGTCTCGCCGATCCCCGACTACCCGCGTGCTCCCGGAACGCTGGAAAGCTGGTCGAGACCTGCTGCACCGTCATGGACCTCAAAGGTGTCGGAATTACCAGTATTTCTCAGGTCTACGGGTTCCTGAAGAAAGTGACGGGCATCTCGCAGAATTACTACCCCGAGCGGCTTGGAAAGCTCTACATCATCAACGCGCCGTGGGGTTTCTCTAGTGCCTTTAAGCTTATCAAGGGGTGTCTTGATCCTGTTACTGTAACATCATCTTACCTTCTCCACATGGAACTTAAGCTAACGAGAACAAGGTCGAGAAAATGAACATCCTTGGCTCCTCATATAAGGCCGAGCTCCTGGCACAAATCCCGGCGGAAAACCTCCCCAAGATGTTTGGCGGCAACTGTGAGTGCGAAGGAGGATGCCAGCTCTCGGACCAGGGTCCTTGGAACGACGAGAAGTACACCTTGCCCGCACAACCAGCTACTCCCACGACTTCCGATCCAGAGAAGACTCCCGAGACCGCTGTCACCGAGGTCCTGGCCACTGTGACGGCTTAGGCAGGCGGTTCCAAGTGGTAGCGTCTTTTGTATATCTTGTGGCGCGTGAGGGTATTTTGTGTGAGCGAGCGGGTATGCTTTGGGTTATAGATGCAGAGTGAAAGAGATTATAGAGTGGAGAGATTTAGAGGCTGCGATAATTGTATGTACGCAAGTATCTAATTCTTAGAATTGTATCATCAGAGGGTCAGTGATGCAATTAGTACTTGTACACGCTCGGAACGTTCGTCGATGCACAGAAGTCCTTGGGAATGTGCAGAGGGAAAACTCGTATGTGATCGGCCACATCGACAACGGTGGCGCGCATGAGACGGTGTATGTCGTAATGGGTACAATACTACTCCAGCTTTTGAGATCGGTTTCTTGAGATCGGTTTCGGCCGCGCAACGTTGATTTGCCGCGGGGTGACGAATGCAGGTGTCGGTTAACTGCGAGGACTTGGAACGGGAACGGCGTGACGGGAGGAATGGAAAAGGGACCCTTGTGTGGCGAATATGAACGCTAAGTTTCGTCATACCTGTCATTCCTATCTTTGCGGTACGATAACGGGGTTTTAGTGCCTATCACAGCATGCTGCCAGTTTTTCCTCGCGAGTTTCCTCGTGGCAACTCTACGTTTATTTCACGGTTCGTTAATGAAGTACTTGGGGGGGCTAAGTTTGGAGTGCTGTCGGAGGGTCATGTGCGCGCAGCCGAGAGAGGAGGAGGATAGACACGCAACGGGTTTTGATACCTATCACGGCGGTGTTTGTACAGTTTGTTATTTTACATCGCAATGCAGGGTCCAGGCAACAGTCTATTTTGTAGCATTGTAGCAGAAAGGTGGGAGGGAAGCGTAGACTACACAAGCGAGGGCGTGCAGCTACCAGAATATTTTTTTTCGTTGCGATGGATGTCAGCTGACGGGTGCACCATTAACATCACCTTCCATCCAGCAGCGTCGCTTATGGTTTTGCTACGCGAAGGTTCGTTGGGACTATACCTCCCGAGACGAAAGGCCGGTTCGGCCGTTCTCGCGCTCCCGTTGCCGTTGCCGTTACGGTTGCGCTTGAAGTAGCGTCTGTCAGAACAGTTTGTGAGCGACGGGAAAATCTGGGGGAGTTGGTATGGGGAATTGGGGTTTTTTTCCGTCAGGCTCGCTGGCCTTGATGCGCCCACCACCCGTCAGCTGACTGCAAGCTCGTTTTGGGCGAACGGGAATTATGGGGAGAGCAAGTTCTGGCACGTTAGACGTCTGAAACATTTCAAGGGCTTGTATATACCTCACCCCTAGCGACCAAGTGGATGAGGGGAGCGATCGGGATTGTCCGAGTCATTAATTTGTAATTTATTTCCTACGGAAACGTGGTTACCTCTCCCCTCTGTAGGTTTGTGGAAGAAACCACCCCCCCCTTCTGCGGAATGGGTTCGAACGTTTTAAAGTACCTCATAAAGCCCGCATGTCATCGTGTCGTAGTGCCTCGAGCGAGGGGCTCTGGGGATGTGACGACTGCTGATACTGAAACACTGAAGCTGGGAATCGAGCCTGAATTGGTCGGTAATGCGCAAAGCGTGCCAAGGTCGGGATTGTAGCGATGGAGCTGGATGCCCTGTACAGTCCTGCGAATGCGCACATATGGCAACGGTGCTGCATCTGGTGGAAATGGGTGGCACCGGCAGAAGCCATCGTGGCTTTTTCCCACCACGATAACATATGGCATGTCCTTGCGAAGATAAGTACACTTTTACCGGGGGGGGGGAATACCAGAGCGTGCCACGTGACTGTTCCTTCTGCTACGCAACGTAGCTATGCGCCATGAGCTGGCTATTGGCTTTGAAAGCATGAGGAAAAAAATGGAGTTTGTCACCCAAAACTCAATCTTTCCCCTCCCCCCTCCTCCCTCCCCCCTCCCCCTCATCACCCCCTCATTACATCAGTGTTACCCCCCCCGGCACGGACTCCAAAACCCCTCAGACACCCATACCCCGTTACCGTCTTATTTTCATGCTACCAGTACTTCTGTCTCCGCGGAACCCCCGGCCCTGATCGAAAACGAAAGTGAATAAACGACCCCCTTCCCTCCCCGACGTTCGTCCCGCCACCAAACCCGTACGAACGACTCCAACGATACCATCGAGCGAACGAACAACAATGGGGTGTGACACGGCAGAGACGTCGAGCGGTTGTCGAGGATGTTGCGGCGAGACCCAGCGCCGAAGCGAGGATGGGCCTGTGAGCACTGGTTGCTGCAGTGGTGGCGTGTGTTCGCTCACCCCGGATGTTGCCGCGGATCCGCAGGGGAAGCGAGATGCAGACTGTGAGGGTGGGAGCGAGAGTAGGGAAAGAGATGAGGGGGGGGGAGGAGGTTGCTGCAGTGGTGGCGTTTGCGCTGGTACTTCTGCCGCTTCCGCGGAGCCACGGGGGAGCTGCGCTCCCGGAAGGATTGTAGATGTGGACCAGGACTGCTGCAATCCTCCTGCGGTCCATGGCCTTGGGTCTGGGGATAGCGGGGACTCGGACGATGAGTGTTGTTCGCTGGATCATCCGTGCATTTGTGACGGTAAGACTGTCTTCCTTCCTTCCATCCCATCCACCGGCCGTGGCTGACAGGAGGTGTACGTAGAAACGTGCGAGCTGAACTATGCGTCCCTGTTGCATCAGCAGAGCGGCTGCAAGCGGTCGAAGATGTCTACATATGTGTCCGAGACTCCGGTTTGTGAGGGCGATGGCGGGGATGCGTCCAAGAAGCGTTGGCTGTCGTGTGCGCATTGCTTGAGTAGTGCAAGGATGATGTCGTTGGCGGAGGGCGCGAAGGCTTGCTATTGTAAGCTGACACGGAGCTTGAGTCGGTCGGTTAAGTCGCTTGCAGCGGTGGAGTTTGCGTCTGGGTGCTGCAGTGTTGAGGCTATTCGTAGGCGGAGAAAGACTTGTGGGGGTTGTCCGGGGAAGGATAACGATCATGATCACGACCATGAACATGATCATGTCCATGAACACGACCATGATCATGACCACGACCACGACCACAATCACGACCACGATCATGATCATGACCACGACCACGACCACAATCACGACCACGACCACGATCATGAAAACTGCCAGGGGCATCATCAGGCGGACAGGACCAAACCTGCGGACGAGCTCTTTGCTATGAAGGAAGGTAGCGTTGAAACGTTAAGGCCATCTGACCTGGAAGCTGGGCCTCGCTATAGTCGCCATCTTGCTCTTGGAGTTTCCGGAATGCATTGTTCAACATGTGCCGACGATGTCTCCAAGATCTTACAGAACATCGCAGGTGTAGACAAGAATGAAGTCAAAGTTAGCTTTGTCATGAGTCGTGCCGAACTGACCTTTGATCCGGCCATTATCCAGGATGTGGATACCGATATACGAGGCAAGGTGTTAAAAAGGTTCCCAAGGCTTGATATAGTTGTGTTAGTGAACAGCAAGGTGGAGGATAACGAGCTGGATGGAATCATGAGAGTTCGAATACGATCCCAGAACAGTGATGCGGAACACCTTTGCCGAATAGCTACTGAAATCAGCGGAGTTATATCCGTTTCTTCGGTTGATGCGAAACAGATTGAACTTGCATACGACCCAGACAGGATCGGTATCCGCAATATCCTGTCAATCCTTAATGACCAGGAGGGAGGGTTGGACAACGTTGAACTTGCAGATGTACCCGACGGAGCGGTAATCGCCCAGCAAGCAGAAAAGAAACATCTTCGAAGTATCGCCAGGCAGACAATCCTTGCAGCTCTCTTTACAATCCCGGTCCTGGTGCTGGCATGGTCAGGGAATAAGATTAAGATGGATGCCGTTGTTCGATATGCGATTGAATGTGCATGTGCCACGGCAATCATCATTGTGGCACGTCGAATATATCTTGACGCATTCCAATCTGTATGGCATGGGTTTTCAATAGATATGGATGTCCTGGTCTCGGTAGCGACTGGGGCCGCATATGCATTTTCGGTTGCAGTCTTTGCCGCTCATGCCGGTGATTCCTCATGGGGCCACAATAACGAACGAGAGCCCTTCTTCGAAACGAGTTGCTTGTTAACGACATTAATCCTTGCGGGCCGTTGGATGACGGCAGGTGTCCGCTCTTGGGCATCGCAGAAGATTCGTACCATTGGTGATAGCGATCTGCAAGCTTCCGAAGTTCGTTTGTATGACCCTGAGAAGAATCAAGAAACACAATTGGACGCCCGAAAACTGCATTACGGTGATGTGATTGTCGTGTCCCAGGGTGAAAAGGTTGCTACGGACGGACTCGTTATCGGAGGAACTGCCCAGACGGACGAATCCCACCTCACTGGTGAACCGAAGCCGCAAACCAAAAGCGAGGGAAGTTATGTTCTCGCTGGGAGTAAAATGGTGTCCGGTGATCTCAAATATCGAGTCTCGAAGCTGGTTCAGGAAAATACCATCTCTACCATCAAGAATATGGTTAAACTTGCCTCACAACAGAAGCCGCGGGTCCAAGAGGTTGCGGATAGAATTGCGGCTGTATTGACGCCATCGATCCTGTTCATCGCTTGCATTGTTTTCATGATATGGCTGTTGGTTGGAGCTCTCGGACAGCATAGGGAGTGGGGCCACAGTGCTCTCAACGCGGTGACATACGCCGTTGCTACACTTGCCATATCGTGCCCTTGTGCTATTGGCCTTGCGGTTCCCACGGTCCTCGTCGTCGCAAGCAGGGCTGCTGTTAGCAAAGGTGGATTCGTGTTCAGAAATCCAGCTGCAGTCGAGAAGGGAAGAAATGTCGGTAAAGTCATCTTCGACAAGACGGGTACCCTTACCACTGGGCAACTTCAGGTGGAGTTTTCGTGGATTTTGGTGAATGGAGTTTGGCAGAAGGATGTCCCAGCACCCGAAATCTTCACAAAATTGCGAATGCTGTGCAAAACTAACAACCATCCTGTGGCTAAAGCCATGTTTCGCTTTTCCGAGAGCCGATCGCCGTTTCCTTCGAGCAGTGTCGAGCCCGAAATAGCTACTATTGTTAGCAAAGGTATCGAGACGACTATAGATGGAGCAGTTTACCGAGGAGGAAAGTTATCATTCACCTCCCCTGCGGCCGTGAACGACCCGGAAGTCATCAAGATTCTTGCATCGGCACAATCTGTCTTTACGCTTTCTCGAGACTCTCAGCTCGTTGCGTTCTTCGGTCTGAAAGATGACACGATTCGCCCCGAGGTTCCAGGCGTGCTTCAAAAGCTTCGCGATCGCGGCATCGAACTCTTTATTTTCTCAGGCGATCGCCCGGAGGCCGTTTTCCCGGTGGCAAAAGAACTGGGCATTCCTGCCTCGAACGTCTTTGGGGATTGTTATCCGGAGGATAAGCGAGCTAGGCTCGAAATACTGAAGCATCGTATCCAGGATGGAAGAGCTACGGAAAAGGCAGATAATAAGGTTGAACTTGCTTCATCATCCCAAGCCACCCCTTCTTCCAGATTTAGACCATCTGGCTGGCTAAGAAGCCTATCCCCAAAGTTTCTTCGTAATCAAAGGAAAAGTATCGTGTTTGTGGGCGATGGCACGAATGATGCGATTGCGCTGATGGCGGCGGATATCGGGATCTCGCTGTCACAGTCCACAGACATGGCGGCCAGCTCGGCAGACGTAGCAATAATTTCCGACTCGATAGTGGCATTGGTGGGGTTTCTGGACCTGTCTGAGAGAGTCGGATTGTGCATCCGGATTAACTTTGCGTGGGCAATCGTGTGGAATTTGGTGGCGATAATGGGAGCGAGCGGAGCGTGGGTGGATGTGAGGATTGCGCCGGAGTGGGCTGGACTTGGTGAGATGGGAAGTGTTTTGCCGGTTTTTTTGGTGAGTTGGGCTGTGGGATGGGGATATAGTAGTGGCACTGGGTAGGTGGGTGCGGATTGATTGGTGGGGTCGTGGTGGTGTGTGGACACCTTGGGGGATATCGTTGTGCGTCACCAAACCTTCCGAGACACTGGGTTGGGCTGTTTATTTGCTTATGGATGTTTTTTGTTTCATTTGGCTTACATGTGTGGGGTGCTAGTTTTTGTTTTATTTTTATATCGCCTGATGTAGCTATACGAATTTGCTTGCTTATCTTGAAATGTGCGAGGCGGGTGTGGACATTGGACGGATTGATGTTAGGGTTTTTTGACGACCACTACCGCTCTCCCCGCATACGCCGTCGCCGCTACTCCCCCGCAAATGTGTAGTCCGGTAAATTCGGTGCTGTTGTTTTCTTTCTTGGGTTTGGAATAAAATTGAAGGCGCCAGGAATGTGGAGTAGGTATACTCTAGGGAACTTATGGTTGCATGCTAGTTCCGCAGAAGAGGGTGGCCAACCTAAACTATAGCTACGTAGGTTAGGAAGTAGATGCTGGAGAGATAAAGTAATGAAGCTATAGCGATGGAGTGTCTTTCAGATCGCTGTGTGATGTAGATAGTGCAGGATGTCGAGGGCGGTGTTACGTGAGATGATGGGATCTGTGACGCGCTTAGGAGCTGCTGTAAGCACATTATATGGAAATTTTTCTGAGCGACGGGTCCGGATAGGTACCCCCCCCCCGCGTGCCGGAGTTTGTTAGGGATTTCGGTTGGTTGTGGTTATGATCGGTTCACTGAATCTCGAAATTAGGTACTTAATCTTGACCGCGTACAAAGAGCGCGGTCAACCTAATCCAGGCGTGGATGTGGCTGGGTAGGTTTGGAGAGTAGAGTGAAGTGGATTCCGGACTACATGAGAGAAGTACATGGGAGGTGGTTAACAAGTGGTGAATGGGAGGATGGAGTTGGTGGTTAACTGAAACCTAATAGAGCGCTCAACCTAAATCGTGGTGTGGAACGTGGGGTAGGTTAGAGAGGCAGACGCGGGGAGCGTTAAGTAATGAGGTTATAGGTTATAGATAGATGAAGCTGCGTTCTAGAGACTGGTCGTCGACAACGATGCCGTAGGCAAGGGAGCGGGGGGTTTTGCTGTTGGTACTAGAGAAGGAGATGGGAATTTGGGAAGTGGTTGTGGAATGCTGTGCTTAGGGAGTATGGGTCGGTATTCCCCACAGTACTGTCTTTGGATAAAGATTTCAGTTGGTTACAGTTTCAATTGGTTATCTGATCTCAAAACTGAAATACATAATTTTCACTCTTGGTTCCGTCAACCGTAAATTTCTGTGTTATCCTTAGCGGTACAGCATATTTCACCACTTCGTAGGAGAGGGCTGGTGTAGAGAAGGAATCCTGCGATATAGGGGTCCTAAGAACCGTGGCTTTGCATCATTGTATTTCTATAAACAATCTCCATAGACATGACCGGTCTGGAATCAGTGTGAGGTCCGTGCATCGTGAAATGGGCATCTCTTTTGGCCGAAGAAGCCTACGCAAGAAAAGTCAATATCAATATGGAATACCCAAGAATAGTAAATATCGTGGTCTGCCACAGGTTGACAGCCTAGTATATAACCCCATTTCTTCCTCCTCTACCCCCATCTCATCAGCATCAGCATCAGCATCGGCATCTTCGCTCATTCCATTCCTTTGTGTATCCCCTCTTTTCTTTCTCTTTCTTTCTCTATTTATTCTCAGTGTTTTGAGATGATGAAGTCAGCCACTTTATTCCTGGCCGCACTTGCGGTGGCCCACGCCGCCCCGTCGCCGCAGGGCGTCACGGCGCTCATTGCACCCGATGGCGCGACCCCCGAGACTTGTGCCGTCTCGCACCCGGGGACGTTTGGGTTGTCGATTAGTCGTGCTTCTGGTGGGTTCTTTTCTGTTTGTGGAGGGGGCTTGCTGATGGTTGATAGAAGGTGGAACGGCGGCGAATCAGAAGAGACAGGTTATGCAGATCGAAGATGGGCAGATTCAGGCGGGTGCGGATATTCCTGAGGCGGGAGGGGTTGGTGCGGGCGCGGAGGGGGCTGGTGCTGTCGCTGGCGGTGAAGGTGAAGCTGGATTTGGTGCTGCTGCTGGTGACGCTGCTGTTGGTGGCGCCGCAGCCGGTGGGGAAGGTTACACACAGGTGCTTGGTGGACAGATCCAGCAGATTGAGGATGGACAGATCCAGGCTGGTGCTGAGGTCCCCGTCACTGGTGGAGCTTGTGGAGCTCCTGCTGGTGAAGTTGGCAGTGGAGCTTCTGCTGGTGGTGCTGCTGGTGGAGCCCCTGCGGGTGAAGCTGGTACTGGCGGAGTTGCTGATGGACCCGCCGCTGGTGAAGCTGGTGCTGGTGAAGCTGGTGCTGGTGGATCCGTTGCTGGTGGGGCTGGTGGAGCTGGCAGCGGTAATGTCGGCAGCGGTATCAACCAGATTGAAGACGGACAGATCCAAGCACCTCTACTTCCTCGACAGCAGGTAGCCGGCGACGTAACTGAGATCGCAGATGGACAGATCCAGGCCCCAGCCAACATTTCTCCCGCCCCCATCGTCACCGCCGCGCCCCCCTGTCCCGAGCCCATCCTCAAGTCCTCATACTACAGATTCCGCAGCACTTACATTAAGCCCGCCGCGAAACTCTTCTCGCCCATTTTCCCTGCGCTCTCATTTTCTCCTGCTCTTCCTGTTTCTTCTGATCTCCCCGCTTCTCCTACTCTTCCTGTGTCTCCTGTGCTCCCCGTTTCCCCAGCAGCACCGGTGCCTGGTAAGCCCACTTTCTCCAATGTTGGAATGTAGAATGCCAACTAACGCCTAGTAGTCCCCACCGACGCCGCTGTAAGGCAAATCGCAGACGGCCAGATCCAGATCCCAGTTACCAACGGCAACGATAACAATGGTAACATCAATAACGGTAACGATAGCATCAACAACGATATCAACAACGATATCAACAACGATATCAACAACGATATCAACAATGATAACATCAGCAATGATAACATCAACAATGATAACATCAACAATGATAACATCAACAATGATAACATTAACAACGATAACATCACCAATGATAACATTAACAACGATAACATCACCAACAGTAACACCACGGCACCTATCCAGCCGCCCTCCGACACCTCCAACAGCTCCGGCGCCGGCACGGTAACACAAATCGCCGACGGACAAATCCAAGCGCCTCTTGACAGGCGTCAGAACGGCGTTCCATTGCAGTGCACCCTGAACAATGGTGTTCTCAAAGACAGCCTGGGACGCACCGGCTATATCGCCGACAACCGTCAGTTCCAATTCGACGGCCCCCCACAGAGCGGTGCAATCTATACCTCCGGCTTTTCGGCGTGCGATGATGGTACCCTCGCCCTCGGCGGGTCGAATACGTTTTATGCATGCGGCTCTTCTGATTGTAAGTAGCTCCCGCTCTGGAAGAGATGGGGGGCTAATGTCAGGGGATAGTCAATAACCTTTATGACCGGCCCATTTGGGCAGATGATAATTGCAAGCCTGTGGTGATCCATATTATCTAAGGCAGAGATGGAAATTCTAGGGGGTGTTGAGTGAGATTTGTTGTTTGTTGCATCCATATTATAGATATACACATAATCAGATTGGAATAAAAGTTCATGGGTTTGCAGAATTCATATATGGTCACTCGACTGTTGGAGTGATTGATTGTGAAGCAAGTTTTTTGCGGTTGAGATTGTTCCACCATACGAGGTGTTCCATCCATGGACGGGGTGTGACTGTCGAATCCACGGGTCTTCTGACTCCATGACGATAGCGTAGTGTCCGCATTTGTGTTCTAATAGCTTCAATTCCACTACGGGAAGCCAGGGTAGTTGTTAAGGATTTGTATCCACCCACGGGGGTATTGGTGGCGTTCTGGAGGGTTCGCTGCAGCTGGCGGGTGGTGGTGGTGCGCCAGGACGCATTCCTTAGGGATGTTATAGTCCGTGCGGCCTGGCCCGGGGGTTGTACATTCCCCAACATGAGAACAGAGAGACAAAGGTCGAGTTGTAATACTGTTCCACATCGCTACCACCCGCTTGGACAGCGTCTATTTCTCCCTCCCCCTACCAAAGTGTCCACTTCGCTCGTCCGGGACACCACATCCCCAACAGACCTCTTCCCCGACCCAATGCTTGGCCCAGCAGCTCTCCCACACTATTCCTTGATGAACCGTGCCGTTGAGAGCATCCATCTGTCAGTATGACGTGCTTGCGCAGTCTTGCTCACTTGTAGTTCCTTGTGGATGGTTTCCTGACTGAGTTGAGCATAATTCTCGGCCAAGCAAGTTATTGGTAGTATCGTCGATGCATGAACCAGTAGGGTGACATTCTTGAAACTTGATAGTAATTGAGCGGTGGTTTTGGTACCCTCGGTGAGGTTTGGGAAGTGAAGAGGAAATAGGGGGAGGGAATTTGGGGGTTTATAAACTGTGTGATCACTGGGGTGGCGGCTAATTATGGAGGAAAGGTAAGCATCGGCGAAACTGGGGCGCCCCCCTTTCCGGCACCGATGCAGGGCGGAGTATCTTCTATCGGCTTGAAAAGGAAAGGGAGAAGTTTTGCCGATGCTCACCTTTCCTTGATAATTTGGCCCCCGTTCCCCCATCACCGTCATTATATAAACCCTCGACTTCCCCGCTCTGGTCTCTTAAACCGACAGAGTACGCATCTTTTCTTCCACCGGATACTGGAGTCTCGGAAATTCCATATCAATACAACATACAACATCTTGGTTCGTACTACTGCACAGGAACTGGAGGCGGAGTTGGACACTACGAGAGGTCGATTGGAAGCATCGCATGCAGGGAAACCTGGACAAACAAAACGCACGTCAAAGCCGGGCGGCAACTGATGGCGGAGTGAAACGTGATGAAGCGGCACCCGGTTGGACTACTTTCTGCACTCACGTACGCCATGTGTAGACCGCGTGTCGTAGTGACAGGTTCAGGGTGCATCGAATCCTCCTAAACCAAGTGTATTGGGCATGCGATGCTCCTACCACCTAGACTCTAGATGTAGATCTAGGGAGCTATCCTCGTTCAAACTCTGCTCGAACTCACAGACGACTAGTCTGCGTGTGCGTGTTTCTGCTGGTTGGTATATATCCATTCTCTAGGCAGTGCTTAACGTCGGTCATGCATTCGCACTCACTGCTGGCGTTCGCTTGGAGTTGGATGTCAACAGCCACACTAATATACATGGGAGATTTGTAGCAGACGTTTGTACGAAGATTACCGGTCTTAATTCCAACATCATTCCAAGATAGGCACCCTACGCTAGCTACACATGACTGCAATCACTAATCCAAACTTCCCTTCCCCTCTCACACCTACCGCCTCCTAGCCCCCCTCTGACTCCCCATCGGCACAAAATCATCCTCACTATCAACGTCCTCAATATCCTCATCATCACTTGGAATCGTAACCACATTCCGATGGAATAACGCATTACTAGCCTGACTCTCTGTCGTCCTCTGATGAGGCGTGAACGCTAGCTGCGTTTGTCTCCCGCCCTTTGCTGCCGGCGTAGGGGCAGGCTTCCGCACTGGCGCCTTCCTTGTACTCCGTGTAGGCGGCGGCGGAGCCTCTTCCTCCTCATCGTCGTCAACATCCATCTCGTCCTCCTCGCTTTCTTCGACGACCTTTTTACGCCCCCGGGTGGGGGTTTTGGCAGGCGCTTTTTTCTTCGGTGCGGCAGGCTTGCGGGTTGTTGTTGTTGCCCGGGCGCCACGGCCACGGCCGCGACCCCGGCCCCGGGTTGTGGTGGTGCGAGGGGTGTTGGTGTCGGAGGCTTCGTCGTCGTCGGAGGGGGCTTCGCCGCCGGACGCGATCTGGGCGGCGGGTTGGTCTTCCCATGTGCCGTCGATGTCGGAGTCCCAATTGTCGGGCTTTTCTTTGATTCTCTTGTTTCTCTAATAGGGGTTAGTAGGGCCAGAGCAGGAGAAGAGGGGAAAGTACCCGTTTCGTCTTGACTAGTCCTTTCGCGAACTGGTCCTCTAGGTAGCTCTTGTGCTCGGTCACCACTTCTGCGATCTTGTTGTCGTCTAGCTCTTCGAACTCGCGCATCTTGGTGATGTACGCTTTCAGTGATTCCTCGACGAAGGTTTCGACAGCGTGTCGATCGTCCTTGTCGACGAACTGGCCCACTGCGTCCCCGAGCCCGTTACTGGGGAGGATCTCGAGTGTGGCTTTATCCATGAATTCCTTGACTAGATTTTCCACCTTGATATTCTCGATGTCGCCATCATACTCTGCAAGTGAGCTCTCGCCAATATCCAGGTCTTCTGCAGCTCTTGTGCGACGGATTCCAGATTTCTTGCGGTGGAACTGGATTATGTCGTTGACGTTTGCTACCTTTCCCACGAACCGGTTCGAGAATCGTTGTGGGTTTTCGGTTTCGAATTTCCCTTCTGGGGCGGAGTATTCAACCCGTAATCGGATCAGAGGTAGTGGCACCTCCTGTTCCTCATCGCCTTCATCCTGCGTCTCCAGCCAGTCGTTTTTGGCCTCCTCGATGAGCTCATCGACGATCTGACACAGAAATTGGGTAATTTGAGTTCGGTTGTTTGTTTTCTTCCACACGTTCTTCATTTCCTTCTCCTCGGCGAGGACGATCTCTCTGAAAACGAAGGGACGCACGGTTTTGAGCCGGATCTTCTCGAGTGTAAATTCGCGGCCGGTAATGGAGAGGATTCCGCAGTGTTTTGGGACGGCTTCGCCGGGGCAGAGGGATGTTGCTACTGAAGAGCCGGGCTGTATCACGGAGAAGTCCATTTCGCTGTTAACCTGGGGATCGATCTTGCATTCGTGTTCGTGACCCCAGATTACGAGGTCTAGGAAATCTTGGAGGAAGTTTTCGGGGAGGTAGCCAGTTTCTGTGTGGCCAGTGCTGTTTGTTCAGCATATCACATGCACTGTAGGGGGTAAGGAAGTAGCATACTGGTTCTGGTGAACACAAATCAAGTTGAACCATTCCTTCTGCTGCAGATCGGGGCGGAGAAACTTAACTTTTCCGTCCCGAAAGGTGCGGAAAAGACGCTCGTCTCGAACGTTTGAGAGACCGTAAAGTGCAAGTTTTGTCCCACCCTTCTGGAGGAGAACAGGGCTGATAGTAATATTATCATTCTCGGGGGTACGACCGTAGTAGTTTATGAGACCGGCGATAGAGAGGATATCGAGGGCACAGAGGCGACCTTCCTACAACCAGTTAACTCTAGCTATCACTCCAATCATCGAGGGTATGTACCCCGCTAGGATCATCGTGATTCCCGTGAATCGAAAACACCGGTATGGCGACATTGATATCCGGATCTTCGTAGTTGGCATGACCTCCTGCCATCTGAAATTCTGCCGAAGTGTCACTCAAAATCTCGAGCTCGCATGGCTTGTCTCCGTAGCAGTTTTGTCGCAGCGACTTCATGACCTCGTACAGAGCTTTTCTGGAGGGTTTGTTGTCGTGGAATAGATCGCCCGATAGAAGGACCATGTCAACATCGCGGTCTTTAGCTATTCCCATGACTTCATCAAACGACCGTGCCGAGTCGTTGCCGCGGATCGGGTCTCGTTCATTGTAGCCTACGTGGGAGTCGGTGGCGATCAGGATGCGGATTGTGTCGGCTGCTGTGAGGAGCGTGAGCTAGAGATAGATGGGATAGGGATGAGAAGAGAGGTATACCAACTGGACGCATGATTGCGGTTGCCGTGTTGGTGGTGGTGAAGCACGTCTATGCAGAGGTGATGGGAAAACGCGTTCTGGTGGGGCTTGAAACGCGCTAGTGCAGTTGAGTCAAGTGGTAACTAGCACGTGATTGATGATGAGTCGGATGAGAGGTACATGAGCACCACTTCGACACAGAACCTCCAGACCCACCACACCCCACCATTACCTGACACGAAACTTAAGTAACGCACGCTTTCCTTTCGAATCACTCGATACACAGGCGCAATGACCGACCCCGCCATCGAGCCTGCAGCGCTTCCAAAGACTGCCATCGAACGACCCAGCAAAGGGAGCAGAACAAGCCTTTACGCCCTGGGATGTGAGCGGTGAAGTTAGTGCGGATGGGAAAAGTTGCTACTATTGACTACGACAAGCTGATCAACCAATTCGGCATCTGTCAGATCTCTCCTGAGTTTTTAGAGCGCTTCGAGAAGATCACCGGCCATCCTACTACGTCGAGGCATGTTTTTTCGCACCAGGATTCTGGATCGCTATGAGACGGGGAAGCCGTTCTTTCTCTACACTGGACGTGGTCCTAACGGCGACTCCATGCATCTGGGACATATGATTCTATTTACGTCTACTAAGTGCACTCTCCCCGACTTTTGCTGCCGCGAGGAGGACTGACAGGGTTTGAATAGGTGGCTGCAAGATGTCTTTGACGTTCAATTGGTGGTCATGCTTATGGATGATGAGAAGTTCCTATTCTGCCCTTTGCTTACCATCCCCGATGTCAAAATTCTCTTGTCAGAATGCGGCAGACATCTTTGCCGTGGCACGGCGTCTTAAGTACCAAAAGCCCACGCTATTCCACTCTCAATTCTTCCCCGCGCTCGGGGGTCCCGAATCAAAGACGTCGGCATCGATTGATAGTTCTGCAATCTTTATGAGTGACACGGCGAACCAGATTAAGAAGATTAATAAGTATGCATTCTCGGGCGGCCAAGTTACAACGGAGGAACAGCGGAAGCATGGTGGATATCCGGATGTGGATGTGCCGTTCCAATACCTTACGTTCTACTTGGAAAGTTGGAAAGCGAGGAGTTGGAGGAGGTTAGAAGGAGCTACGTCGCCGGAGAATTGATGACTGGGGGGCTGAAGGCGAAGTGTATTGCGGTGCTACAGGAGTTTGTGGTGGGATTCCAGGAGAGGAAAAGAAGGTTACTGATGAGGCCATAGATGAGTTTATGGATGGAAAACGGCCGTTGGTTTGGGAACAGGGAAAGGGAGGAGGTTGAGGTTAGGAGTTAGTGACCAGGAAGGGGGATGGATGTGATGTTAGATGTGTTTTATAATTTCTATTGAGCAAACTTTAGTAGCGTTGTTAGCTTGCTACAGATATATAGAGAACAAAAATAATCAGTAGCCATAAATAAGTCGTGCAGAAAAGCTTAGATTGACCAGGAAGAGGACTCTGGCTCCGGATCCATGGCCGGATAATTTCCATTACTGGGAATTCCCACGTGTTTATCCGCAACTGTAGGTGTACAAAATCGCGTACTCCTGGGATCCAATTGCCGATTGGGGGCGAGTGCTTATCCGTGAAGTATATCCATCACTGATCCTCCACAAGGGTTTTTTCTTCCCAGCCCCAGGAGGGCATCTGATACAATACAACACGAGAAAAAAAGTCTCACTGTGAGTCGAGGGAGGCTTCGTATTGTACTCACTACCCCTGTGAGAAAGACTGATATGACGTGGCTCGAGACAATGTAGCACTAGCAAGGGGATACGTTTTCGGCAGGCTGAGTGATGCCGAGGTAGGATAAAAGTACAAATTTGTTCTCTGTCGAGTCATTAACACTCAAGCAGGTGTACTCTATGAGACAGCGTTAGAAGTCTCCGCTATATTGGATCATTACCATTCTCATCGTTCAAAATCAGTCCTGGTACTCCCGTCATGCTGCTTCATATACTACACATAATTTGAAAATAAAATAAAAAGAACTCCCCGAAATGCGCCGTTTGTCTATGCATGCATGCCGCTGTTAAGTGTTAAGCAACTCCCCTTCTCCTAGCGTAAACCCACATCACCTATGCCCCCACCCTCCTCCGCTCCCGCTCCCGCTCCTACCCCCAGTCCACCGATCGTGTGCGCCCCCGTCAATACTCGACCCAAACCTAAAGCTCTTCTCCAAAAACGGGCTTCCGGGGGTGTCTGCATCACTTGTGGACAGCTCGACAGGCTCCAACATCGCAGTCGGAAGTTCAGCATACTCCTGCTGCGGCTGGCTCTGCGCGTACCCAAGTTTCATTGGCGGAGTGTCAAGATATGGCGTCGTCGGATAATCCGACAGCGCGGGCGACTTCCAGACTGCGGACGGTGGAACGGGGGAGTACAGTGGGGTCGGCGAGTAGACGGAAGGATTTGAACCTGCGCTGCTGCTGCGCGCGTGTTTTAGTGGTAGCGACTCCGGGGAGAGGGATGTGGGCAGCGAAGACTTCTCACGCCGTCGCAGACGGAGGAGATACCATAGTGCGCCGAGGATTAGGAGGAGAGCGACGCCGCCGATCAGGCCGCCGACGATCGCGCCAGTGTTTGGGGGTGACGGGGTGGCGTGGGGGGTGGAGGTTGTGGTGGCGGTGGCTGTGGAGGCCGCGGTCTGGAACCATTGGGTTGGATCCCGAGTTAGGACGTTGTTTGCGCTGATGGTTCTTGCGGGTGTGGTTTGGGATGTTGCGGGTGTGGTTTGGGATGTTGCGGGGGTGGTTTGGGATGACGCCGCGGTGATTGTGGTTGAGGAGAGGGAGTCGGGGCAGACGCCGTCGTTGCGGCAGGGGTCGCCGATGCAACAGCCTGCGAAGGTTTGTGAGGTTGTCAAGCACGTCCAGTATTGTTGGTTTGGTTCGGAGCAGGAAGTGTCGGCTCGTCGACGGAGACTCATTGCGATTGCGATGGATGATATGGTGCGTGCTGAAATTGAGTGCGGTAGGGATAATATGGTACAGCGGAAAGAATGATGGGCAGGAAGGAAAGGAAAGGTGGGTGTGTGCGTGTGGGGAAGAGGCAACAAATAAAAGGCCGTTAATTGGGAGGTTGTTGCGTCGGCACTGGGGAGGGGCTAGAAGTTCTCCAATGGAATCCCCTGCAGCTCTATACCATGGAGGTTTTGCCCGAGGTTGGCTATGCCAGGTGGGTGTTGTTGTTCAATCGCATTTATCATCCGCCGTCTGGGTTTCTTTAAATAGAGTGATTTAGAGAGTGCACTGTGCAACCACCAACGCCTAAGCATTCCAACTGGGCGATGAAGATGATGCATGTTTTGGACTCTCAGTTTCAAAACAATAACTAGATTTCATCGATTCGCTGGTCTTTGACACAGCCATATGTTGTCTCCAGCCACCATAACACCATAACAACCACACTCGCCGACTTCCAACGCAACGTCAGACCTGCAGAAAATACCTTTACGCACGCCACAGTACCGGTCTGCAATGAGAGCCGCACTTGTAGGAATGTCATCCACTGGGGGTCTTTCGTCCCTTTATACCTGAACATACCCGCAGCCAGCCAAAATGACATGGCATGGCGTGCAGATCTCCGTTCCGTTCCGCGCGGAAGCTGTGTAAGACTTATTGGGGTTTGTAGGACAGGAGTCATTCGCTTAATCTTGGTTCTTTATACCCTCCCCAAGTGACGTTACATCGAATCTAGACCCCTCACTGGCCTACTTGCCTTCTTTCCAGCTAGCAAACAACGCAGGAGGTCTTGAAGAAATCCCACCCAACTGCAGGCGGCTGTAGGTAAGCTTTGGGGCACCATCTATATCTTACCCCTGTGGCCTGCACACCTAAGCGAATGAGCGGGCATCAATTTCACAGACTGGAGGATTTGGGGGACGAGAGCAGCGCGCTTCCCGATATCGTATGTTGCGATTGGTCTTTCAGCCTTACACGTCGGCGGAGAAGCCGACCCCCCAACGACAAGCCATCGGCCGGGGTGATAAGCTCCACTAGATATATGGTAGAACTTGTGATGGGATTTTATGCTAGAGTTAAAGGCTGATAACCGCTGGCTCTATTTATGCACTCTACATGTGCATGTACATTCAGATCGAGTGTTAGAAACAGCTATTTCTTGTATGTGCGGCTGAACATGTGGTTGGTGCGGGGATTCTTGGTCATGAGATGTCAGTCCCATTGGGCTGTCATACTCTAAGTAGAATGAATACAGTATGATTAAAACAAAATAAACAAAAACTCGCTGGTCTCAAGAAGTTTTCGCAGTTCTCCATATACCAGCGCAACTGCGTCCTAGCTTGAGTATTCGTTCAAAAGATTCTTGTGAGATAACGCAATGCTGAACGGTGTGGAGGAGAGGTCTCCAAAACTTCCCAATATATGATCAACAGCCCTAACATAGCAATTCAGTGGAACTACATCGCATATTCCCGTTACAAATATTTCCACTCCTTCCTAACCCACACATCATCGATCTCAAACCACTTCCTTTCACACTTGTTCTTCTGACAATCTGGTAGTATAATCGTGAGCCGATCTACCGGCACCTGCTTTTGCCCCCCTTCCTTATCAGTCCAGTTGAAACAAACATGCGTCCACACCCCATCATCAATCGTATCCGTCACAACCTTGATCGGATTCCACGGCTGCCCTTGCCACCATCCCACAAACGTGATCACCGCGCTCGAAGGCCAAGAGGTGTACTCGTGGTAGTTGAACCATAACTACCATTGTCAGTAAGTCTCTCTCCATTCAGTATAGGTGACATACGCTAAACACATCCTCAAGCTTCTCACTCCCGCCATTGATTTCCAGCACGTGTTTCTGCGCACCGGTCTTGGAGAGGAGAGTGGTGTAGTTACTGGGGATTGGAGACCACCCGGTAGAGTAGCCCGGGTGGAAGTTGTAGTTGCTCCACCCCGACCATTTCAACCCGTGGTAGATGCTATAGTCCGGGTGCCAGAAGGAGTATTCGAAGTTGAGAACTGTTACTGGCCAGCCTGGGTTGCGGCAGCAGGTGTACTGGGGTGCCGGTTTGGGAGCGGCGGCGAAGACGAGGGTAAAGGGGAGGAGGAGGAGAGGGAAGAGCATGATTGTGGATGGAGAGAGGGATGGGGGGAAGGGAAAGGGGGGTGTTTATATACAGAGGGGGTAGGAGAAGGAGGAGGAGGAGGAGGAGGAGGAGGATATTCACGAATGACAGTGGGTTGAACCACAAGGACTGGAACTGGGGATCGTTAGCGAGCGAAGGGCAGATAGCTTTAGCTCTCATAGTCTGCATGGAAAAATAGCGGTTCAGGAAGGCGGTTTGCATTAGCTCCCGCAGTATGCATGACAGGTAACGGTTCTCGAGTGACAGCGAGTGGAACCATCAGATTGGAACTGGGAATCTTTAGCGAGCGAAAGCTGTCACGCTTATAGCTCATGCAGGTATGTATACAGTTACATGGATTTTATGATCTATATCTCGGGGTTCATTCGCCTGCTCGGGCATAGGACACGCGGGTGGGACAAGCCGCCGATGAGAATATGTACCCACCATGAGGTTTATGTTGCTGACATCGATGAGGCAAGACCCTCTAGATTAGATGACACGGATGTCGTGTCGGTTGAACACGAACCAGCTGGCTTTGATGTATGGTTTATTGGAGATCATGAATCCTCACTTGCTGCCGATTTTCGTGGGGTCGATTCTCAAGGTCGAATCACACAATACTCCTTGTGTAAAGGTGCGTGAGGCATTTTCATTACGAAGCGATGTCCGCAACCGAGCATGTGCTACTGAGTTTCTTGAAGACTGGCATATCTACCCATGAGGTCTAGATCTCGAGCTAGTCAGTAATAATAAATCAAACGAGAAAGTCGACGGGTAGAATTTTGGTTGAGGACTGTTGGAAAACTCGTCTCGTATTATCGGCTCGGGGTCCTCCAATAAATAAGAGCCGGTATCTAGCTTGGCTGGCAGTACAAATGCCTGGTGCTGTAAACACTAAGGACTAAGGTTCGAAACCTCATGGTGCTGCAAACACTGAGATCGAAATCTTGGACTGATGTTGTAAACACTAAAGTTCTCAGGTGCTATAAACACTGGGGGTTCGAAACTATTCTTTTGTCCGCTTAGACAATCAGAAGGTACTCTACTCTACGTTTCTTGTGGTGAGTAAAATTTAGGTTGAAGACCATTAAAAACCTAACCTCGTCTTACATGATCTAGGTCCGAAGCCTTCCAATAAACAACAACTAATCCTTAGCCTACCTGGCAGTGTAAATGCCAGGCGCTGTAAACACCAAGGGCAAAGGTTCGAAACCTCATGGAGCTATAAACATCCGGTGCTTCGAGGTTTGAAACCTCATAGTGCTAGAAACACCAGGTACTGTAACCACTCAGGTTGGAAACCTATCAGGCTCATTATTTTTACCCGCCGTTCCCGAAGCAGTTACTCATTCCTATGTATATATAAGAATACCCAAAAAAGTATCCGTACCATAGCTGAAGTACCCGGGTACACGGACGAAAGTAATACCGTGGCCATTCCACTCTTGAGTCCTGCGGGTGGGAGTTGTGGGACCGGGTTTCTGTAGATCTAGATCCCCCTTGACTCCCTCGCCCCCAAAGGTCAAGGCCTACGACCGGGCGAATTGTCGAAATTATTTTTCTCCATACTCAGAATCGCGAATCTCCCAATAAGCAAGACGATGATTGGTTTAGCTGGCAGTGCATGGTACTGTAAATACCAGGTGCAATAAACACGAAGGTTCGAAACCTCTGACGCAATAAATGCCAGATGCTTTAAATATTAAGATTCGAAACCGAATAGTGCTATAAACACCGGGTGCTGTAAATACCGACATATATGACCCATTATTTTGCTCTCTTTTGTCCACCATGCCCGGAGCAGTTACTTATTTACCCGTGTAAAACCTGCGAAGGTGGAAGTAGAGTACATAGGATTATGACTACCAGTATACCACTTCTAAATTTTTGTACGAACGAGTAATCATGATTGTCCATGTGGGAATGAATAAGTACTGTAGATTCTCCTCTTGATTCTTTCGCTCAATTGCAGTCTCGTTCTCTACTAACAATCTTTTGTGTGTCGTACGTCTCGTCCTTTATTTTCTATCATCACGGCTCGAATCTTTCAATAAACAAACACCAATGTCTAGCTTAGCTAGTGCTGTAAACGCCAGGTGTTGTAAATACCAAGGTTCGAACCCCAGGCTAGTGCTGTAACCACCAAAGTGCTATAAACACCAAAGATAGCAGGCAGGCTCAAAACCCGCAGAGATCGCTCTTTTGTGCGGTCGCGGACTGGACGCGGAGCCTACCTTTTCATGGCAGGACCACGGCCCCTGGGAATTCATCTATTCTGTACTAGAAACATGGTTTAGACTAAAGCATATACAAGAAACTGATTAGCTTAGCTGGTTGAGTATGGTGTTAGAAACACCAGGCGCTGTAAATGCAGAATGCAGGTTCGAAACCTGCGATGCTGTAAACATTAGGGTGCTAGAAGCACCAGGTGCTGTAAGCACTCGGTGCGGGTTTGAAACCCGCGGTGCTATAAACACAAGGGCGCAGGTTTGAAACCTGTAGAGACAACTCTTTTTTTCTGCCGCGAAGCCTGTGTTTTCGTAAAACATCCCACCATTGATAGCAAGTAGTGCTATCCACAAGGTTATTACTGCAATGGCTAGGCATACAATGTACAAAACAGTTAAGAACGCCGCAGGTATGAGGACTGATCACTTAGCCTAACTGCAGTGTTGCCAGTGGTCCAGGTACCGAACCGTCCAGACTGGAGCCGTCCGTGTCCAGTCCAGTCCAATTCACATAAATTTCGCACTGGGATCGGACCGGTACACAATTTTTGGGCACAAGTACAGACTATCAAATCCAGCAGCGAGTTGAACCGACGGAAATGATATCCGAGGAGAATGGTTTCCGGGGCGAATGTGCTGAGTGGCAATCTGAGTGGTAATCTGAGTGGCGAACGGGGTGGCGGGGTGGCGGAGATGCGGTGGTTAGAGTGAGATAATGCAAATGAGTGTACTGCCGATTCGTTAGACTTGGTTCTGTGAGCAGAAATATATCTGAGAATGATTTCCGTGGACTTCAATTACGGATCCCTTCACCTCTTAGCTGTTCCAGCATAGTATCTATCCTCTGTTGTCTGCTATGGCCTTAGATATTCATTCTATTCTTGCAATGCCCACTAGGGTGGAGAGATTGTTTTCGCAGTGCAAGATTGTACTCTCTGACAGACGCAACAAGATTTAGATTGATGGACTTGAAGCTGTAGAGTGTCTGAGGAATCGCAGGTTGTTGTTACAGAAGAAGGGTGTGATGAACCTGAGTTGGATATCGATGAAGAGACGGAAATGGCAAATGTTTGTAGTTTAGTTTTAGTTTACATGGAGCAGTATCACTTAAATTGTTAGCACTGGACTGGTCCGCACCGCATCAGTGCAGTGCGACCCATCTTGCGCACTAGACTGCACTAAGCCCTACCCCGGTCCGGGACCGCCCGGCTACTGGCATCATTGCCTAAGTGGCAGGGTCTGGGGCTACAAACGCTAGGTAGTAGGCTCGAAACCTGCTGATCATTCGCAGTGCTTTAAACACCCACATTACAGGCTCGAAATATGCAAAGATAATTCTTTGCTCTGTCTGGAGCCAGCCACGTACTTGGTGCTAGGGCTGTCTATGAATTGGTTTCTGTACTGTGCAGTTTGCATGATAACTAAGAAGCCGCAGATATAAGAACTGATCGTTTAGCATAACAGGTACAGCATAGCGCTATAAACCCCAGATGTTTTAAATATCGAGGTCGGAAACCTCATGATATAAACACTAGGTGCTGTAAACACTGGTTTGCAGGACTAAATCTACCCACCGTGCTATAAACACTTAAGATCGCAGGCCAGAAACCTGCAGAGATCACCCTTTTGTATTTATTTTGCCATGCTCCAATCTCACTAGCCGGAGCCGCAGGGGCCCGGAGTAGAGATCGAGTACATAGTTTCCCAGAATTCTGGACGTGATGCATGGCATCCCGAGACGTATATGATGCAGTGAGTTAAGATTATATTGCGCCACGACGGTTCTACTCTAGTACGCACCTCCTTCTAGTCCCGCAGTTCGTACTCATCTATCTATCACCCCAGCTCTAAAACATAAACCCCCTGACTTCGTCCGCCGTCCAATACCTCCTCATCTCCTCCGCCCTCAGAGCCTTAACCTCGTCATCCATATGGCTCCATAGAGTTTCTCCAAATGTATCCATCCTCTCCCGCAACTCTTGCTTATTAAACTCCCTCTCCCCATCCCGGCACTCGGTAAGATAATTCTTAACCTTATCTAGCCCCTCATGGATAACCTTATGCTGTTCTAACAGCTCCTTCTGCTTCTGGAATGCTGGCATCCGCTCCGCGAGTCTCGGGAAGATATGTACTTCTTCGATGCCGTGGTGCATCTCTAGGTGTTGCGCGAACCGCAGCCCAAGGGAGATTAGACTGCTTGGAGAGAGCGTGCAGGCGTGGAGTGTCGTCCATTGGTGCCGGAAGGAAGTGTGCTAACAGGGTTAGCCATGCTCTAGGAGCTAGAGTGAGGGGCGCAAACGTATTGGTCCATCTGGGACGCCAGGTAATTGTAGTTACGGAACTCGGCGGCGCTGAGTTTTGGGAGCGGGGTGGGTTTGTTATTGTTTGCATCGGGGGTGCCTGGGGCGCTACTGCTGTACTGTGTGGCCATCTTGATAATGGAAATATTCTGCCTTCTGGCGGCGACGGTAGAAGGTACTTTTAAAAGCCTCGATGCGGGGTTCCGGTACATCCCTGCTTGGCTGACGGTTAGCGATTACAAGGAGATGTATAAGCGGATGCAAGAAATTTGGGCCAGCCAGGCACCGATATATAGTAATCTATTCTAGAATCCCTGTTCGGGCTTCGGGGAATCATTTTAGCCGCGGTTTGCTAGTGGCGTCCGGCTGCCGGCGGTTAAGTGGTTTGGCGGATTTGAATCGCAGTCAGAGAGTAGCGGTCGTCGCGCGGTGCTTAGGGCTGAGGGCTGATGTTTCCTGGGCGTCTGGTGCAAGACAGAGTCCACGGACGGGCGCGTGCACGTTGTCGGCTGTGCCGTACCAAGGCCCCGGTCCGCTCCTGCTCGATACTGTAGAGCTAGCTTTTTACCCTAAACCACAATTAAACCACCTATCTTACCGCAATTTTCATCTCTTACTTCAAAACTACCGCTGCTCCAAGAGGCTGGATTGTTTTCAGGCGTGGTTTTGGTATGGTCTCTAGCGTCCACAGAATGGGGTACCATTGATTGAAAGAGGTCTGTTGTGGTTGGTCATATCCCTTAGTGGTCTTAAATAAGACAAAGTTAATCGCCTCACTCTAGTCGCGCAATCTTTTGAACATTACGGTTATGAGTAATCAGCGGAAAGGACTGTGGGCGGGCAAGCCTGGTGTTTCTCTAGGGCATGATTATCGCAATAGGCAGTTGACTATGTGCGGGTCCTGAGATAGGGTATGGATTAAGAGAAGTGCGGTCAATGAAGTATGTGTAGGCGCAGTGCAAATCTCGCTGCAAGGCCCCCAGAACAATCCCGACACCCCTACTGGAGAAATGGAGATCCTGCTTTTTAATGGCGGGATCTCTGGGGATGTACCGTTTTCGTCCTCCATTCCCAGCCTGTATCGGAATGTAACTACCAATAGCCGCTTAACTGACAATAACGCCTCTAGAAATGCCCTTCTGAGGTATTTAGCCCCCGACCCACAAGGCTATGCAGAAAGTGGCTGCAGGTGGCTTTTGTGCTGCTGATACTCAAAAAAGGCTCCGAATAAGTGCTCTCCCAATCACCTACGATTTTAAACTTTCAGACCTATAATCTAGTAGATAGTTATGCGAGCAGAACAGAAGGGATTTGCAAACTAACAGCTGTTGGCACGTGTACACAGCGGTGAGGGTGGAAACTCGTCGATTGTCTAAGCTCTAAAGAGAAGAGAAGAAGAGAAAAAGGAGAAAAGCTAAAAGACACGATGCCTAGAATACTATACTAGAAATAGCAATCCATGTAATAGCCAAGCAATCACATGATACTCGTCGATGATCTTGGGCAAAAGCCCAGCATTTCCGTCAACAGCAGCCGAGTGAGTGGATGAACCATTCTAATAGTGCACCTTTGAGCCGGGGCCACCGGGCGAATTCACCTTACGATGCCCTCTCTCATAGTAATCACCCAACGAGGAGCCACTAGTGCTCGACCTATTCACCTCACCTCACTAGTTAGAGTAAGCATCAGTTCAGACTGATACGGGTCGTGGAGGGTTCCCTGATGCCAACAGCAGAACCGAGTGTAAGAAATTTAAAAGAGTAAATAAGAGTATCTAAAGATGAATACATGTCCCTCGATGGTGGAACCTAAATAGACGGCTAAGCTACCAAGAGTAACACTAGAGGGAGGGTGTGGCAGTATTCACTCACGCAGGAGCGGATGGGGAAAGAGCGAGTATCAGCATTTCCTATTCTACTCTTACTTGCACTTTTTTCCTATTTTTATCCAGAAACCACAGTGATGCTCTTATCTTCTCAGCTGAAAGCCATCTACCCCTATAATTCGGCTTTCCAGAAGGATCTCAATTCACCTAGATATCTCTCTATCTCCTACACACCAGATCTTCTTGCGCTTCCTATAGTGGGGTGCCGGTCATAAGATTGCCCAATCAAACGGCTTGAGGTGGCTCAGCCCAACGTTGATCAACTAATGAGCTTGCAGGACTGAAAACTGCAACAAATCTAAGGTAATCCTGCGTGTAGGGAATAGCGGGGTACGAAGCGAGCAGCGCAGGGCCAGAAAAGTATGAAAGTATAAATCGGAAAAGGATCTGGAACAAAAATTAAGCAGCTCGAAGCTCAACTTGAAGGAATGGGTATGATTGGCTGAAATAACGGACCTGGGTTTGTATGGGAGCTTTGACCTAACAAAATCGTATTTTCTATCCTTTTGTCTCCCAACCCCCTCCCCACACACGTGGTTTTTCCAATTTTTGCTTCCATTCCCGAGTACTCGGATACGTATATGAGGGTAAAGGATCAGACGCTCTTATGCAGGTAATCATACAGAACTGGCAAAACGCGATCGTGTCACACAGTTTGGGTATAAAATTGCCAAATTAATATCAGAATAATATCAAAACTGGAAAAGACTGAAGTACACTGACTCTGACTTCCAGCTAATATTCCCTTGGTTGACACCCTCGTCTGCCAGCTAAATTCAATACCAGAACAGGAGCGTCCGATCATTTACCCCCGTACCCAAGTACTTGCACTGTTTCAGATCATGCCCACCCCTGTATTTTGGATCTCCAGCAGTGCTGTCGAAAAAATTGAGTAGCGGTTGAACGTCAATCACCGCATAATAGATAAAAGGAAAATATAAAAATAATGTACTCAGAAGATCCTACCTAAAGTTGTTAGGCTACCCTGGAATTAATTATCAATTAATGATACTAAGTTGGTTTAAATAGTACTATAGTCTAAGACATGAAGATATTGGAAAAAACTTTATTTTGATGTTAGGCATCCGCAATCTACTAAGCGTTTGGTATGCTCACCCTCATTCAGAAAGAGCTCCCTGGTTGAGGAACATGTCTCATCCTCCCATCTTAAACCTCATAAGACACATTGCAACGGAATGGAAGTCGCCTCATACTGGTGTATCTGAGTTGTAACCCATTAGGGGTATTAATTTGCTCATAGGCATCCCAAACCCGAACTCGTAGCTTCAAATACATATAAGCATGCATAAACATCAACCCTCCCCGCCTCCTCAACCCGCCAACAACAGCCCGTTACTGTCCTCGACATCACTCCCATCACTTTCATCACTCTCATCATACCGAAACAACGCAATAAACTTCCGATTATCTCGTATCCGATTCGCCTGTCGAAACCCATTCAGCGTCGCCGGGCTGTCCTCAAGCCCAAGCCCTATCAGCACTATCCAGTCAGTCCACCAGTCACCACAGGACTCACCAGTTGTCCTCAAACAGTGCGCCCTTACTCTGTTCAGCCATGCCCACAAATAACGTCTTCACGCCCTTCGCCACATCCCACACCCGCACCCCCTCCCCGCGTCCCACCTCCACACAATGTCCCGGCATCACAACAATGAATGTCGTCAGTGCCGGCTCCGTTGCGTACTGGTCCTTCACTGGCGACTCGTCCAGCAGCTTTCCGTTGGCGTTGCAAGACGATGAAAATGTGATCGGCGCCACAGTGTTCGCCCAATCACTCTTGAGCAGCATCAACACAGGGTGCACCGCCACCGGCCCCCGCGCGTACGACCTCTCGGGCGAAGGCGGCTGTACGAATAACAACCGCCGGAAGCGCTGCGAGGAGAGGATGGTGGCGTGCCAGAGGGTGCAGACGCGCTTGCAGACGATGAGGGTTTCGGCCGGGAGGTGGGAGAAGATGTGAGGGAGGAGGTAGTATGGGATTGCCATCTGCTGCTGCTGGTGCTGCTGCGAGGTCGTCATCGTCATTGCTGAGCGTAGTTGCGGTCGGCGTGGGGGTGATGAGACCTGTATTTATTCCCTCTTCCCTCGGAGCATACTTGCACTCCACCAACTGCGGAACTACTTACGCTCGCTGACAGCGACTGCACTTTATAGTTCGACGACCGGTCGTCAGCAATCCGGAGTGTCGGGTTTCCTGGTCGGGCAAAGGAACAGATGTAGAAATTCCCAAAGCACTGCGTGAAACCGTGCCGCAGACGAGCTAGATGTCTCAAACCCCGCGCCGTCATTGAGCCGATGCAGGGTTACGATTAGGACTGCATGTGGCCGTTGGGGCGGTCTCATTCGCCGCAAGCTTGAGAGAACAGCTATGTGAATGGCTGGAGCTTGGTTACTCGAATCGGTAGTTCTGAGGTGGCGGTGGTTAAATCTTAAGCGAATAGATCTGTTTGGCTTTTAATTGTAGGCTGAACCCAATCCTGCGGCAGTTGTCGATCATATTTCACCCCAGGAGTTGTTTGATAAGATAGAAACCGAGCTGTTCGTCCAATCATACCCTCCCTTTCACCCCCACCTCAAACTTGGCTTATGTACCTTCCTTTAGAGGCTTTGTGCACTTTTACGGGATTGTAGGTACCCGTTTCGCAAATGCTACTAAGCGTATATGCTGTTGTTGATATTGCCATATTGCCATTATGGTATGTATGGGAGGTGGAGTTGTTGGTTGTTAGTTGGTTGGTCAAACGCTCGCTTGTTGGGGCAATATCTCTCGCTATTGAAGTAGTGCGCGCTCCGGGGTGAGTCGCTAATGTGGAATAAACGCCTTTGCTCCTGCCCACTCGGAGATCTGATCCGGCTGCATATAATGTCAAAGACACTGTTCCAACACGGACTAGGTGTGGGTACTGGAGGGTGGTCTACTCTAGCGAAGCACCAGGATAAACTACTAGTTACTGTCTATCTTCACGTAGTATTGGCAGTAGAGGGGTACATCTAAGGTGCATATACTGCTTCTCCAAACTCCAGTACTGAGGTATGCTGGACGGAAGATGCCCGGAATCAATGATCATCAGAAAACAACGTATCAGCCAATAGAAACCCTAGCTTCGTATCCACAGCTTATAGATAAGTATTGGAGGCTTTCATGCCTCATAAGACCGATCAATGCCATTTGACCAATGATGCCATGGGACTTTCGATCCAGAGGTGAACACTTAGGCGTTTGTCGTAGGAATCAGGGACACGGAATTTACCGCATGCAGTTGGAACTTTGGAAAACATCTTGATCAATCGTTCGCAGATGTGTTTCACCAGATTCGGTTATTTTCCACCTGAGCGTAGTGATTCGCCCACGGTGATTCACCGTGAAGCTTCCCAGCAGATGGATCTTATCTGTCGATGTTAAAGGAATATCAGTTTTTGGGTTTGGAAGATTTTAATGGGCGTTTATGATCAACAAATAGTTTGGTAAGAAATGATGGGATTGGCAAACTGTTGACGTGCAAACTATGGAAGCTTTTCTAATGGCTCAAGCTCCAGTTGCGGGACTGCATCCATATAGCGAGTTACATCTCGGATTTATCTAGCTAGCATACTTCTACTGGCTCGATTATTTTCTCCTGTCCGTGTAAACGTTGATAGGCTATGGGATATCAGGATCACCGTCCTTGTAGCAGGCTGCTTATCTAGTTACTTGTTTGCTAGTGCTACTTAGCTATTGGCGAGTATATTCTTAGATTAAGGCGGCGCAATACCCTCGCCACAATCAATGCAGAGTGTGAGTCTGTAACTGCCATTGATGCTTATACGAGCATCAATAGCTTTAGGAGCGCTTGACCGCGGCAAAAGTGTTGAGCTAAACCCCCTGCAGCCCGTTTTCAAAATGTCTTGGCTCAACTAACCGACGCAGAATCACACCTCACCTCATCCCTCTTCTAAAGCTACTCGCCAACATTCTATCCACCGCCAGCTTCTCTAACCAGCCACAAGAAGCCCACACCCATCCACCCCACCGTCTCCGACAGTTCCGCCAGCTCCACCCCCTCCCGCAACCATGAACGCGCCAGACCGGTACCTCCCAACCACCCTCTGCAGCTCCCACCTCCCCCGCCACTAACACCACCAGCTTCGAACTCTTCCTCCTCCAAGATGGCGAAGCGAAAGTGACGATGGAACCGGACACGCGCCAACCCAATAGCGCCATCTTTACGTTCAACAAGGAAGACCACACCCTCGGAAACCTCCTGCGCGCGACGCTGCTGCAGAACGAACATGTCATCTTTAGCGCTTATAAGGTCCCGCACCCGCTGTTTCCGAAGTTTGAGTTGAGGGTGCAGACCGACGATGAGACTACGCCCAAGGAGGCCCTGCTGTCGGCGTGTCAGGGATTGATTGCGGATCTGCAGATTCTTAGTCAGAAGTTGACTAGGGAGTGGGAGTTGAATAAGATTGCGAGGGATACGGTTTAGTGGGTGGGGGTGGGGGGCTTTGAGGTTGTGTTGGGGAATTGTGGCGGTGTTGGGTGGATCTGTTATTGGAGGGAAAGTTTATTGCGGGGATGGGTGGAATGGTCCTGCGGACTGAGATTGTTGGACGAGGATTTGTATTGGTATATATGTACTCGGGTTGGGGATACTTACTCATCGAACCGACAAAGTTTGCTTGAGGTTTGAGCTTCGTTTTTATCTGGAGAATGGCGTGTGTTATGTATTGGATGTTTGTTTAGAATGAGAAAGGCCAAAAGGATTGTGGGGTTAAAGCTTGAAACACATTGCTGTGGTTGGTCAGGGCATCTGAATAATACAGTTCTACGCCTCACGATCGCAATTCTCACGGGACATGTTTTTGTCGACTAGATGGATCACAACTCGACCCATGCAGAGATATTTAAACACAATTCGGATACGGGTTGCATTCTCGCTACCTAGTGGGGCGAGATGGGAGGTAAGTACCGGGTTTTATTCTCTTTGTATATCTTGCTCTGCATTCACGCTCAGATCAAGATGGAGTACTCAACTCGTCATGACTCGGTGATAGGTTAGAACTATTGTTCCCAGTCCGCCTCATGCCGCCAATCCCATCGAACCTACGCGTCGTCTGGTGCTTTGTATCACGATTTTTTTCAACGAGGCTCTCTAATCTTAACCACCTTGCTTCGTTTATTTGCCCCTTGGTAATGGTGTTGGGGTGCATTCTTCTTTGGGTTCTTGATGACTTGCAAGAACTGATACAAACTGAAAGTTGCTCTTGTTCCTTCTCCTAAACCTTGTCAGTTGTGGGAGTCTATAAGTGGGCCGGACGACTGACAGCGGGGATTCCTGGTTTTGTACGTATGAGTGCTGTCGTTGATGGTATAGATACATAAAACCAGTGTTCCTAAGCGGCCTGCAGATCAGGCCAGCCCTGCCGCAAAATCTGAGTCCTACATTGGCGCAGGCCAGGCCCGGCCTCCATTTGAATAGGCTACGCCGCAAAAAGTCTACCGGTTGGCCCTGGACACTTAGGAATATTGTATAAACCCGCCTCCTTTGCCAGGTGATCCTTGGCTTCCTTGAGCTCGTCTGCCTTTCCGCATTTCTATTCCCACACTGGCTGTTTCTCAACAAACTGCTCCCATCTTGTCCTAACTCATTGATATCCTCCGCGACAGCACCTTGACAAGTTGGTATTAGGAATCGGACGTTGTTCCGGAATCCGGAGTCAGTACGTGCAAGGTGTAATGCAAGATTCACAACCCCCCGGGAAGTTGCATGCGAGAATTTCAGCGCTTGCGAAGGGCCGCTTGCGTGAGGTCTTGGATACTGCTGATACTTTGTACAAATCCAAGATTTTGTACTGAGCCGAGAAAGAAGCGAAGCTACTGTGACTCAGAAGGCCCATGGCAGTGATGATTTTCCGGACGCCGTTGTACCCCGAAGATAGACATGCGATCCGCCATCACTCTGCCGCGCCCGAACTCCACTGTTCCTGCACTATATATACCTTGCTGAAGAGAGTGGAGATCGATCTCCGCGAATCCTAGATTCCTAACGCCCCACATGTCTGCGGTGTTGGTTCATGTGCAGCCACCAAACGCGGGTCCTGCTCCCTACTCTATTGCGAAACTCAGGATCTGCTGTGAACATTCCGAGGCCATATCGGTTACACCGGATGACAAGGAAACCAAACCAAGTGCGTATCTGTGTAATTGATTGCACATCAAGTTCAGCGAGATCGTTCTGTTCGACCTCGACATCATCGTCATCAACGGTTAGAATTTCGGTTACTGTTGCATTTCAACACCCATGTTGGCGTTGTCGGCTTCATTATTGACTGCCTTATTGGCAGGGGGTTTCCGAAACTCGGGAGCATGGTGGAATGCAAAACCACATCATCGTCATCGAGCCTCTCCCATTCTCGTCGTTGGCGTGGTCGCCGTTTGTGTCAGGCTCATCATTAGACTGTGTCGACATCAGCGGACTTTCTTACGCTCTGCCGGAGAAGCTGAGCATGTCGGTACCGTTCGGTGTCTGCCACCTCCTCTTTAATCACCGGCAGAAGACGGCGGCGGGATGTTTACGCTTTCATTCTTGCGCATCATTATACGGCGGTGTGAGTACTGACATGTGGCCTCCTGCCCACTACCTGTTAGTATCGAGGAAAACTAGGGAGAGTGAGGGGGGAAAGAGGGGGAATACCCAATGGTCAAGGTGCAGCGATGATGTCGAGGGCTAACTCGAGCTCGCTGTCGGGAAGGGGGGACATGGTTGCGTGGTGGTCTGAGCCAATGCGACCTTCCAGTTTTCACATGGACGGTCGTCATTAGCGTAGTCGTTATCGATCTTTATCGTAGTGCTCATCCAACCATGCCTTTAAAATTCTGCGAAGTGTCCCCTGGCATCCGGGCGCTTCAACGACCCTATATCCCTCCGTACATCGGTGTAAGGTTCTTCACTCACAGCCCGGGACGTCTCGTCTGCAGCGCTTTTAGCTCAAGGGCCAGGATTTTGGGTGTAGATCTGGCGGTGGCCCCGGAGAATCCCGGGGTATGAATGTGCGATGTGCATGCAGCAAGTAACAAGTCCTTATGTCTTTTGGCCACCTCCTCCTGGCTGCAGCTCGCAGATCTGTCTTCGATCCTCTCAAGGACCGCTGTGGACTTAGCGCGGAACATTGCGAGTTCTGCCTTGGATGTACATCGTTTTTGCAGGCATCGGAGACGTCCACTATGTATGTACGCTACGTCAGCGATACCTTCGGAAGAACCAAACGCATGTGCCTGGCCATACCCCCACGGATCGGACTGGGTTGCACACTCCCCCACAGCTGCCGTCGTCCGCTGCGGCAGCCTCCCCAGTACTACCGCCAGCAGTGCCCCCCAACCCCGCCGCTGCCGGAACTCTCGCCTCCACTGCTTTTTCCCAGGCAGCACGCTACCATTCTCTCTATCGTCCAACGGGCTTGTTCTCCGTTATAGCTCTCTGTGGTGCAATTGCCAATCTCCATTTTGGTGAGTGTGATTAGATAGCTAAGACCTGCAGATTGCAACATCCTAGCTTTGCCCGTAGCACCCGCCGCCTCCCCCGCACTACTACCCCTCCTTAGAGCGGCCGCAATCTTTTTACGTTTCAATTCCTCTCGGTGTTTCCTCCTAACCCCACAATTTTTGACTAGGTGGCCCGACTTCTTGCAGTGGTGCATCCACCATCGTCAGTGAGGAACAAGTGTAGGATTTCTGGAGGCATACTTTTTGCCCACCACTTCGGCCATCTCTACCCTGCCACCGCCGACGATTAACATGTCTAAGCGCGCAGTGCAGAGCGATGAGCCTAGGCAAGTGTTGTTGGTAGCCAAACCTACACGTGTTGGGCGAGGCGAGGCGAAACCCTGATTCTGGAGGAGCCCGAGGGTGGGCTAGGGCAAGCAGGTCTGGACGTAGGGTCGCTGCGAGAAGTTGCGAGAAATTATCGGTCTCGCGACCGCAACCGCAGTGCTCCGAAGCGTTCATTTTCCAGCAGCCACCCCTAAAACCCCTAATATTCCCATCCCAGTCCAAGTGCTTTATACATTTGTTAGTAGGAAGGAAATAGTCTAGATGGAAGGGAGAGACGAACTTCAAACATCTTACCTGTACCTCCACGACCGGCATCTTTGCAATTTTGGTCTGTGCTAGGGGTTCGCCTGCAGGAAGGAGACCTGGATCGGTTTGTGTTTGCCGAAAGCTGGCCTGGGCCGGACTATACAGTCAAAATATTTGCTGGTCTGGCCGGCATTCTCCGAATTAACCCAGACCACCCCTCTGCCAAGGATGGCTTCGTATGTGGTGATCTGTATCTGACCAGTCTGCGTATCTGTGGGTCGACCGGTGGCTGGACTGGTCACTTCGAAACACTGGTGCTTTGGCGAACCGTGTAGCGAATGCTTCGGTTTTGCATGCTTGTCGATCGGTAGCTCAGTCTTTTCTCTCTTGCAGACTGCAAAGCCTAGGTGAATGCATACCTCGTGATCATATCGTCGTCTATTCATGGTGAGAGCCTGGGAGACGAAGGGGAGGGAAGAGTATGTGAGAAGTAAAGAGAAGAGAGATGGTGCTGTTGTCCGCTTGGAGGACACCGACTTATTGTTCAGATGTGGATACGACTCAACGTGTTGGTGTTGTTCATGGTCTGCAGCAGGTTCAAGACCTTCTACTGCGGTTCATGAAGTAAGAACACGCCCCCCTTGGCCCCATTCCGTCCAACACGACCAGCTATGTGAACAAATTCTCCAACACTATCAGGAATTCCAACGATGATTACTGTCTGGTAATTGATCAAGTCGATTCCTTTGCATTTGCTTCTGGCAATAGCTACGACAGCGTCATCGAGACATTCATGGCGGGCTAACTCCGCCGCCGTTTGTTGCATGTTTTAATCCACCACCTGCGATGGAGTAACTCCATAAGTTTGTTCGTAGCCCTTGGAAACTACCTTCCCATTGATCGCGAGCTGTAGTTGTTGAAAACGTGATGCAAACATCCCGAGGGACTTGACTGCTGAAGTGGATTTTATGGGCGCAAATGTACAACAAGTGAAGTATTTATCGACATTTGGTGGCAAAGTGACTTGACAGCCCTAAGCTATAGTTTAGGGCTCAGGGCCACTCTGCCGCCGGCCCTGGTACGAGACAAATCGATAAACATCGCAACGACCCTACCAAATCGTGGCCTGCGGAAGGTACTAGTTAACCCCGCATCACCACACCATGCAACCCGCAACTGTAGAACATATTGTAGGTAGACGACTGGGCCGGAACATTCTCGAAATCTGCAAACTGTGGGCAGCTAACTAACAACGTTTGCCGATGCGAGAATCAGAATATGCCAAGAGCGGCTATACTTCCTCCAGATGCAGCCGCGAGAGTATGAACACCACCCCACCGATTCGGTTGGGTTTGGAAACACTCAATGGTGCCCCTTGTGCCGTCTCCCACTGCCAGCGCTGCCCTCGGAGTCGTACGAGATACTAATTACAGACTGACGAAGTCGTGGTTTGAAGCCCCCCGGGTAGGGCTAGATGTCTTGGGCCGCTAGATACGCCGTCGCGAATGGGATATCTGGAATGTATGCATCGACCAAGAACGTATTTGCAACGATGATGCGGAGCATAAGTAGTGAGAAATTCAGTCTGGATCTGGGATACCAGTTTCTGAGCGGGCGGTGGGGTTTTGGGGTTTTTTATGTCAGGTGGGTATTGTGGTGGTCAAGATACAGGCCGCGTATTGGCGTAAATGTAAGCTTTGTAAGTTGCGTAGCGGGTATATCGTGTGAGGATATGGCGTTAAGTGTGCTCGCTTTACTCCGGGATCTCTTGTTAGTATTGGTATTTATGCACTTTGTGCACTTTGTACACTTTGCTATGCTATATGCGCCTGCGGCCGAGGGGATGAAGGCATGGAGAAGTAGCTGGAGTACTGGCGGCCGCGAATGGTAGAAAGGCGGGATACGGCGGGGTGCTGCTGAAATCTTTGGAATAGATGACTGGGATGAAGTGTGAAATGTGCTATCGGATGACGTGTTTCGAATTTTTCCGTTTACGGTGGAGGCTGGAGTTATACGAAGTCAACTTTTGGAGTTTTGAATGCGGCGTGCGATAATTGAACTCATCAATAGCTGCGGAACATCCAAGTGCAAGGTGTGCATCTCAGAACCCCAATGTGCAAGGAAGAATGTGCATGGGAAAACACTAATACATATTCCATTCACGTTTGAGTTTTGAGTTTGCGATTTTGATCGGGTTCAAAATTGCAAACTCATCATAACCCCCAGGCCCCCAATCCATCCATCCCTACCCATCCATCCCTATCCATACAAAACGAAGGAGACAAAGTCGAGAAGGAAACAAGATATATCTAAAGCCACTGCCGCCTATTTTTTACACTAAATAAACTTCTCTGCATCCGCTACGTAAAAATAAACACTTGTAGCAAGAAAGATAGAAGGGAAAGAGGGAGGAATAAAGAACTAAGCTTTCCGACTCTGTTTCTTCATCGCATCCTTCCTCTCCTTCTCTCTCTCCTTCTCCAAAAACTTCTTCTGCTCAGCCGCACTCATGTTCCTCAGCTTCGCATCACGTTCCGTTTTCTTCTTCTCCGCTAGCTTCAGCTCTCGCTCCTCCTTTCCTTCCTCTTCGATGGCGCGCTTCAGCTTCTTGGTCTCGTCCTCCCTGGTCGCCTTGACCTTCCGTAGAACTTCAGGGCGGAAGTGCGCGTTCGCAACGAGGTGGTCGACGAGGCGGATAAACGCGCTGGTGAGGCGCTGGAGTAACTCGGGGTCGACAGTTGAGAAGGGAAGGGTAAGTTCTAGAGTGACGCGCTTACGAGGGGTGTACTCAGACAACCTATTATGATTAGTTGCTGCACGTTAAGCTACGGAAGGGGGGAAATACTTGGTGGGCTTTTCCTTGGGCATATCCGAGACGATCAGGTACTCCAAGAAGTCGCCGCAGTCCGGAATAACTTCCTTTAGCTGCTGGTAGAGACATAGGTCTCCAATTTCCTTGCTCTCTCCCATGACCGCCAACCATTTTGGAAGTCCCTCCCAGTCGCTGGTCCGGGTCAACGACATATCGTAACGCTCATCCCTCCATCTGCGCATGTGCCGCTTGTTGACAACCGCCCAGATGAAGTTATCGTACTTGGAGTTTCCGGCCGAGGCCTTTGGCGGCTCAGCACCATCGAAGGGGGAGATAGTCATCGTGATAGAATCAGTTGGGACTGGGATAGCATCGAAGAAGAAAGAGACCAAGAGCTCCATGCACCAGGCCACAGGGTTGTGTCTCCTTTGCAGCTTGATCGTGGTGTGCAGAAACGAGATATTCTGTCTTCCGGACGCATAACTCACGAACTCCATATGCGTGTTATCCTGGATGGCAGCATCGACATCAAACTCCTCATCAGGCGAGGTGAGTGTGTTTGACGCGCCGGTTTTGGTAAAGCCGACGAGCGCGAATTCTTTGGTGAGCACAGGGGCGATGGCGCTGATGAAGCCTTTGGCAATGTTGCGATTGCGGCGCGAGCCCCAGAGGTGGATGCCTACTACAAACGCAATGAGGAGGAGGATGTAGCCTTCCGTTTGGAACTCGCTGATTGAGTGTCGCTCCCAGACGGCGTACCAAGGGCTAGCGAGAGCGCCGGTTGTGCCTAGGGGTGTGCTGGATGCGAAGGAGAGCGGAGTGATGGTCGCGAAGGATTCGGCAGCCGGAGGTGGAGTGGCTGGAGAGAGTGATGCGAAATCGGCGAAATCTGGGGATGTCTGTAAGATACTGACCGTGAATGGAATACGATGATAATAGACGAACCGTCATCTGTGGCAGCGGCACCAGGTACGCTGGAGGCTGAACTGGCGGCCTTGAACAGGTTTCCAAGGTAATCAGCCATGATTAAAGAGAATACGATGGAACTCTCAAGAGAGAGGGAGAAGAAGAGGGAAGGATTGACGTGTCCACTCTGATGGCGTAGGATGAGATGCGGATATGAACGAAGAAAAGGAGTGAGACCTTCCTGGGCTGTCTGGGGAAGGTGTCGGTAACACTAGCGCCGCATCAATCTTTCGCCGCATCGCCGCACCCAGCTTTCCGTACAACATATTAAATGTAAAAAAAAACACAATTTCAATGATTTCTACATATTTAATATTCCCAGTAGACATCTAACGCTAACACACAGCAATCTAGAATTTTTATGCACTGGCAACCTCTTCCGTGGTCATGAAAAGAACTAAGTAATTGACTGGTATTCTATGCACACATCTCCTGCCCAGTCCAATTCGATGCTATGTACCCGCCTATGAATCTTCACACTTAATAGAATGTCTTCTTGCCCTACAGCAAAACACTTCATCAGTATCATCCTACTGGCTGGATATGGGTCATAGTGGAAACATACGGCCACCAATCTACCCATGCCGTAGAGAGAGCCAACAGCGCCAACACTCAGCATGACGAAGAAGGGGTACATCAGGACCTTGGATCGGGGGTTCTACACAAAGGTCAGTACCAGCACCACATCCGTTCGTCACCGCCGCCACCGACGACTCCGTTGCCTCCGGCTCGCACCGAACGGGTACATAGAACCGGGAGATCCTAAATCCGACAGACTGGACCATGACGGGGCTGATGCCCAAGTGGCCGGGACTGAGTTATGCAGCGGTGGCGGTGGCGTCGGAACGAGTATAGAAGATTCAGGGACGAACCTTCATCCAAAGTCTAATGCCGTCGTCCTTCTGGTAGAACCTCTGGTAATGAGGGACCTTGTTCTCTTTGTACAACAATCCACTGTCCACCGTCACCAATCGTTAGTGCAGGTCTATACAGCCTCGACTCCCTCATCCAGTCTCCAAAATCAAAACCAACGACAGTTGTAACTCAGAAGGGGCAGAACATACGCCATTGTGAGAGTCGTTCGGTGTGGTGAAGCGGAGGGTCTGTGTGAGCGGCGGTTGTGAGGGGATGTTGACGGGGTGATGGAGAATCCGCGAGAAAGTCGGATGTCTTCGCTTATCGTTCTTAGTAACTCCTTCTTATCAGATCGATCTAACGCCCAACCTTACGTCTTCCAGCTTCCCCACGCTTCACAAACTATCGCAAACCATGTCCTTCTACTTCGTCATAGTAGGAACCAAAGACAACCCCATATACGAGGTCGAGTTCGGAACTTCTAAACAAGGCGGCGACGGCAATGCCCGGGTGAGTCTCGTCCACCCCTTGACATAATTGGAATGTGCTAATGGTAAAACCTAGTTCACCGATGACCAACGCCCAATGAACCAGTTCATAATACACTCCTCACTCGACATGGTCGAAGAAATCCAATGGATGCAACGCGAACTGTATCTCAAAACGATTGACCGCTTCAACAACTTCTTGGTGTCGTGTTTCCTCACAGCTGGCAGTATGTGGGGGTTTTTTTGGAGCACTGGTGGGTGTGGCTGACCTGGGATGATAGATATCAAGTTTCTCCTGCTACATGATTCCAAGAATGAAGAACCGATTCGGCAGTTCTTTACGGAGGTGCACGAGTCGTACCTAAAGACGCTGATGAATCCATTTTATGACATCGACATGCGCATTACGAGTGTGGTTTTCGATGCAAAAGTTAGGGCTGCGGCAAAGAAATATCTATAATATGGGATAGGGGAGTGCTATATTGAGCGGGTGCGAGAAGGCGTTTATGGGTTCTACTTTCTATTGGGTTCATTTTGTAATATAGGTATTTTTATGCATACCCCGAGGTATTCGTGTCAAGCTGTACGAGTATCATATGTGCTGCAATTTTCTTGCTGATTCTATTGATGGTGAGCTTCTTAGTTTCGACTTCATCGATCGTCACTCCGCAGCTCGCGAGCTTATTCGAACCAGTTCGTAGACAGCATTAGTATTTTTCTACAAGCAGCGAATATACGTCATCTTATGCATGTGCAGCTTAGTATTGTAGGCTGGTTGGTGGTTTAAGAACCGCTTGGGTGTTGTAGTCGTTGATGGACGCTGGGACATATTTCATGAATTACAATTGGTATGCTTCATTTAGAATAATTCTCCCTAGCAGACTCGAAACTGGACTGTTTGAAACTATGCTTATACAACCTCGAGATTACTGCACATATCAAAGCAATATCCTCGACAGCCTACCAACACTAGTGCCAAAAATGCAGGTCAATCGCTGTTGTAATAGCCGTCGTAGTAGTCGGTAACAGGACCATTCCCAGGGATGGTCAGGTCTTCTTTATCATAAGTCATGCTCGTGTCTGGAGTGCGATGATCAGAGGAACACGTCCGGTCAAACTTTAGGGGGAAGCGCTCTCAAACTTTTCATCCGATCCGCCTTGGATTGCAGATCTTTTTATCTAGGAAGATCTTTTAGTGCGCCGGCGGTGGGAGGTTAAATATTAGTGAATGGAGAGGGCTGAGTCTCGAGTTTCTCCTGCTTCCGCCGTCAGTAGTATCGGCTCGCTTCCGGCATCACCGAACCAATGTCCTTGCTGTGGATTAAATTAGTGCCATCTTTCTTGTCTGCGGCAAAAATGAACCGCGGGCCGTCTATTTCTTCCTCGATGATATTACCGAGCTCCCTAGCTCCTGGGAAGGTGGGAAGGTTTCTGTTGTTTTCCAACTGGCGAATCTGTGACTTGAGATCACCGATTTCATCCCAGACCGAACCATCGTCTGAGGTGGAAGACGCAAAATCAGCGGGTATACTGGGCTGGGCTGCTGCGGTTCCTTCGCTAGCGATCAGCTCTTGGGCGGCGATTGGGGGAAATGGCGGTATGTCCATCTGGCGCTCTTATGTCTACTGAAGTGGACATTCTTTGAAGAGGCGGCAATGTGTTACGTGTAGTTGATTCGATTCACCAAAGTACATGACTAAACACTCCACTTTATATGTCTTCAGCGCCCATGATCCGACAACCAGCATTCGACACTCAGTGACCTCGCCGGTTACAATCGTCCTAACGCAATGATCTTCCAGTGTTCAGCCTCAGCCTTCAGTCTCTTTATCATGTCCTCCATCTCATCCATCTTCTCGGCTTTCTTCGCGCGGCTCTTGCGAGCAGCTAATGTGTTGCGAGCTCGCCTCATAGCAACGGTATCGAGGGGGTCTTCTACGACGATGGGTGGTAGGGGGGTAGAACGCTTGCGGATGCCAGAGGTTGAGGAGCGCTTCTGGTCCTTCGAGGTGCTGTGGAAATGAGGAGATGTTTCTGGCAACTCGGTGTTGTCGTGGAAGCTCTGAGAAGCCTCTGACTGTAGAGAAGTAGCAGCAGATTGGGAAACATCCTTGGGGTCAGGTTTGCTATCCGGTAAGTACGAGAACCATTCGTTGTCGCCGGAGACATCGGTTTCTGACTGTAGAATAATAGGAGCAGATTGGGAAACATCCTCGGGGTCAGGTTTACTATCTGGAAAGAGCGAGTACCATTCGTTGCTGCTAGAGCCATCGCGTAGTGGTGCCCAACGGGAGCCCGGTGCTGGATGTACAACAATGTTCCTCCAGTGTTCAACCTCAGCCTTCAGCTTCTTGATGGCCTCTTTCAACTCCTCTTCCAATTGGCCCGAGTTCCTCCCTCTCTTTCCGGTGTACTTAGGGAACGAATCAGAATTAGAGTCCACTGAATCATTAGCCGGTGTTGCGTGTGAGTGCTCTTGGCGTTTTTGCTCGGCCTCCTCCCCAGGTACTTGACGAACGGTGGCAGATTTCCTGTCGGGATTGAGCTTTACTTGTACTGAATCATCTCTTCGGCTGCTTTCGGCGTCATCCCTAACCATAATGTTATGGCCCTCACCGGTGCCAACTGCCTGGGCCGTCATGTTCTCAATGCCCACTGGTTCATCCGAGGAGGAAAATGAACTTCTCCTTGTGCAATTATCAGAATCACTTAGCTCGTTATCCTTTAGGATTCCTAGCTCCTCGTTTTGGACATCAAAAACTTCCGGTGGTAAAGTCTTGAGTGCAATCTCATCGAAATGTCTTCCAACGTGTTTCTGAAAGGTTCTCTTCGTTTCCTCAATCTGCTCAAGACAGAACGGACAATTGATCGCTCGGGGGGGCGAATAAGCACTCTTCTGTTCACGGCTGTCCACTATTTCATCAATATTTATGCCGGAATTGGAACTTTTCAGGTGGTCTTCCAAGATATGCGCAACGAACTCGCGTCGCTCAGAAAAAGATCTTCCACAATCGCCAATGCAGTGCCACTCGGAAAAACATCTGTGATGCAGAAATTCGTGGGCCACCCAGCCTCGTCTGGAACCATACGTTATGCCTCTTTCTGTGCACATTTCGGCGATACACGAATATGGCTGGAGGTCTTGTAGAACGTGTTTTCTGTAACGGTTCCCAGTCAGTGGGTTTTATACTGGGTTTGAGTCAGAATGCGTAACCTACTTCCACTGGAATTTGTTGTATATTTTGTACTGCATTTTAAAGCAGATGTTACATTGGAATTCCACTCCGTGCTCCAACGGCACCGGAGGCAGAGGTATTCGGGCCTGCCCACTCTCTTCGGCGACCGAAGTGGTAAAGCTGCTGACAGAGGCTGCTGAGTATGAATCATCGTCATTGTCATCAAAGATCGAACTTAGCACCGTTGAGGGAACTGTGCTGCTAAAATCTGATTCTGATTCAGAACAAGCATCGCCCTCAACTTGGTGGGCAAGAGCCATATCGCGTATTCGCACATGGCGAATCCAGTTGATCTGTGCAAGGCTTTCCGCGAAAGTTTTGTCAAGGGCTGGAAACTTATCAAGAATATTTCGCTCGTAGACCTTTTCTCCCGGATATGATGTTTGCGGTGATTCATCTAGATCTGCTGCTTTGAAATCGGATTCGATAAGCTCTCCTAGGAATGGAACCAAATCATAGAGCGAATCATTCGATTCTTTAATCTCGATGATAAGCTCATCAGGTTTCAGCTCTAACTCTTCGGAGCCGATAAACTCTGCAATTTCTGGCACAAAGTGATTGGCTGCTGCTAACAGGTTTTGAAAATTACCCTTTCCCTCCGCTACAATGGTCAGTTCGAATCCACTTGTTTTGAAAGCAACTAAACTGACCAGAACTTAAAGTGTATGCCATTGTAGTCAGGACAATAACTACCGACTCGTGTAGCTCATGTTCCTTTGAGTCTCGGAGGCGGACATCTAGTTCTCCGCCTCTGACAGCGGCTCCGTCGCCCCAAAGAACAAAACGGCCCCGCTCCTGTTGCCATTCTTGCCTGAGTTGCTTCGAAACCGACGTCGATAACGGACCAGCCTGGGATAATGCGCTTTCAAAAGCCTCGAGGCAAAAGTCGTGTAGCTTCTCTATCAAATAATCGGAATCTGATTTGGAATTCATGTGCGTGGATTAGCTTGATGCCGACGTCGATGCGTGAGCTCCTTGCGGTTGATGTACCGCTGTATGGCCTGCATATTCGTGTAACCAATAAGTTGCTGGTGCGGGGTTGTGCATTCATCATCACCGGAGGCTGCAACGTACATCTAAACCTGTCCTCGGAATTGAGTATCGCATCAATTTCACCCCGAAGTTTAGAGAACGACGTCGGCCCAAAACAATCCCCTCCTACTACCCACCGCGTTTCCTCCATCTGAAGCTCCACACATTTCTTACTTGTAAGTGCGAATTGTGCTTGGGAGGCCATCGTCTGGCTGCTTCTTGCTGCAGTCTTAATGTTCCAGGTCCTTCAGGGCAGCAATTCTAGAGAGTGAAGTTAAACAACAACGACCAGAACTGGGCACCACTAGCGATGACCACAGCCGCAGGATTAGTACTTGGAGCAGTTGCACTGCTGCCCTTAGCATTTGAAGGCTATCAGAAGTGCACCAACTTGTTCAACTGCGTCCGAACCTTCTCGAGTACCTTTAGGAAATCGAGTGAGCTGCTTGCTCTTCAGCGGAGACTGTTCCATCGAGAGTGCCGGTTGCTTCTTCGTGCTGTGGTCAGTGATGATATCGCCGTTGAAATGATTAGCAATAAGGACCATCCTACTTGGAAGTCGCCATCGTTCAAGGCCCATTGGGATCAGCACTTGGGTTCGGATTTCGATATACCTATCAAACACGTCCAGGAATCTCTTGATGCTATAGAACGCCTGCTGGCAAGGATTGGTGATGAAGAAGCTTGTCCAGGAAATAGTTCGGTATGGTACTATCTACGGTATGTCTTGGTGTCATTACTTATGCGCTGAATTTTGTATAGCATACTCCGCCGGTTTGCTCGCCAAGAAAGTATAGAGGACGTTCAACAATCCGAAAAATTAAATGGGTGATGACTGGGAAAGAAGATTTTCAGCGATTGATCGATCTGCTCCGACAACATAACGTGGATTTGCTGCATTCCCGCGAGCAGCGAAGTAAACTTGCGAAACCGCAGCACCAGAAAGTGTCGCAATTACTCAAGCCGCAAAAACAAGTCATCTCCCCCAGCAGCAATTTTCGGAATGTGCGGGAGATTTCGAAGGTACTGTACGAGGGTTTGTCTGCTACCAATATCTGCTCTTGCCATGTTGTCAATCTGCAACTCGATGGGCACTCTCAACGGTCCGGTGGTACTGATGGGCAGGGAAAATTGGTTCAATCCTCTTGCTTTGAGAATAGTTTTCGTTTCCTGATCACAAAGTCACTTCAACCCTCCGAAATCCATCAGGGACAATGTAAGGTTGAGTGCACGCAGCTCACAGTACGTTCCGAACTCCAACTTGCGCAAGCATGCAAACTCCCAAAGGATAGCGAAGATCAAAAAGCGTCTATTTCGAAGGGAAAGAGTGGTGTTCGCTTCGCAATCGACGAGCCCGACACAAAACTTCATCAGAAACGGGAGCCTCCAGACAACCCGGCATTCATATTTCAGCATGAGATGCGAGCAATCAATAGTCTCTGCTCACTTCTGGCACAGCCAAATCCCCTCTGCCAGCGCCCGATGGAATGCCTAGGCATCATCAAAAGCGTCGAAGCCTTCATGTCTGCCGCCACATACCGCCATCTGGTATACTCTGGCTCAAACGCTACGCCCACATCGTTCCAGACCTCTCTAGAAGACATTTTGCCAAAGCGACAACTATTTCCACACGAAGAGCGTCTTCGGCTAGCCATGACGTTGTCATACGCCCTACTCAACTTCGGCTCCTACGAAACCTCCTGGTTCCGTGACCACTGGAGAAGCAAGGACGTGAAGTTTTTCCTCACGCAGACGACGGCAGATCCCGACGTCACCTTGAGTCCATATATCACCCCTTCGTTTCTCTCTCAGAAGGCGATCGTACAACATTCCAACGGTAAGGCCGCAATGGCGGTAGGTTTGGCGCGGAACGAGAAGCTTTTCTCCTTTGCGTTGATCCTCACGGAGATCGGGCTTGGAGGCAAATTATTTGATATCGACGATCCGACGGGCTCTGTGCGTGGACCTACTGATGACCCGTTTGTGGAGTACCTCAAAGCAAAGAACATCGTCGAATCCCGCATCCTAGGGAGGGAAATGGGATTGGCGTATGCCAAGATCGTGAAACAGTGTTTCTTTTGTGATTTCGGGGTTATTGGAGAGGCAGATTTTTCAGAGGAGAAGCTGCAGGCGGCATTTTATGATCACGTTGTTTGTGAGCTGGAGAGGTGCTTGCAGAAATTTAGGGGGGTTATGTAGACTGAATGTCATGTGAGGTGGCTTTGTGTTTGCTTGGGTCTTTTCTGGCCCGGAGTTCGAGGGTAGCATTCTTGGTCTGCATTAAAATTGGAGTTTGTTTACGGTACCTCAGAGTGATCTAATGTATGAATCCACTACAAAGCCGGTATGGCTTTTTGGAAGAGTCGGCGAGATCGACAAATCTACTCAAGTTATTGCTTCTGACTCCGTTCCTACCTCCGGACGTGGCCCTGAGAGTGAAAAAACACCTCCGACAACACACCACACCACCTTTTAGTTTTGCCAAGACCGATTTTACCCAATCAAGTTTGACATCGCGAGAAAATTTTTGCTTCGATTTTCAACTGAACGAACTTCAGTCATTCAGAAGCTAAGCACGATGAGCCTCTTTGGAGCAAAGTCTACTTTTCAGAAGGCCAAGGACCGTCTGGACAAGAAAATGAAAGAAGACGAGGAGCTGGCTAGGAGCCATTCCATCTCGACCGAAAAAAGCGAGAACGTCAGCAAGAGCGCTTCTAGCGGCATAGGAGCTCAAATGATTATTGCGAGGGACCTTCAGGACCCAGACGGAACAGCGACAACTTCTGAGATCGCTCGGGAGGATTTGGACGAAAGTTCGGGAAAAGTTCAACAGGCGGCCGTTACTTTGACCAGACAACAATTCAACCAAGGAGTTAGGATTCACAACGCCGAAGTGAGGGCAGCGGGACATCCAAGCCAACAAATGGAACCGGTCTTTGGAACGGCTCCGTGCAAAGAATTCGGTATTAGGAAGTCACAGCAATACGACGTCCATATCATTTCGAGCGACGATTCTTCATTGTCGCCACCACCGACTACGAGCTATGGAGGAAGCGAGATTTCGTTCCCATCGCAAACACCAAGGGAGGAGGCTGTTTCCCCAGTCCCGACCACAATTTATGGAGGAAGCACAATTGCCATGCCTCCCAGTGCGTTCAGTATCGACCCTTTTTTGACTCCCAGGACGAGCGGAAAATCAATTTTGGCTACGAGATATATTCAGTCGGAGGAAAATATCAATATACAAGTAGTGGACAGTGAGGAAGAGGAGGGGGGAGTGGCAGAGACTATGAAAATCAGCATACCCATTCCTAGGAAATTCGAAATCAGCGACAGCGACGACGAAGTGATGACGGAGGTCGAGTGGAGGGATGAGGAACCCTACAGGATGCTAACGAAGAAGGGAAAAAAGCGCAATAAGGGGAAAAGGGAGTTGAGGCCGGTAACGCCCGAACGACCAATCCCGAATATGCCGCAAACGCCAAGCAGGAGAAAACTTGAGGCCGATTGGTCCAAGCCAGTGGAGGCGGTGACCAATGAGGAAGGGGTAGTCAATCTGGAGGCGGTTATTGGTGAGTATCTTCGGAACACTAATGGGCTGAGGGATTTCATGGCTACCAATCAGTTGCATGATGAGCGATATGACGAGTGGTGCCAGAAGCAGGCGGAGCATATGGCGGCAAGACAGAATCATACGGATGCGGGGGTTACCTCCATTCGTAGGACATCGGAGAAGATTCTGACCGAGGTTGAGTTGAGCAGGGAGTACGATGAGGAGAGGGCGGATAAACTCGATCAAAGGTTGGAAAAGATAGAGAGAAAGGTGGCGAAGTTAGCTCCAGTTAACATGGCCAAAACAATCGAAAATGCAATGAGTACTTGCATGGAAAAGATGGTGGACCAATTGACGGATAGAGTGGTCAAGAGGTTTGAGGATATGGCGGAAGAAAGCTGGAAGAAGGATGAAATTCGAAGGGGGAAACAGGTAGAAGCCACCCCTGAGGATGGAGATATGAGCGACATTGATTTTGAGCCGGGAGTGACGTTTTCAGCGGAGGAAAATGAGAAGGTTGAGAAAGTTATCCGGGCTGAGATGGAGGTAGATGAGCAGGTGCTGGAGCAATCCAAGCATGCACCAGTGATTCTGCCGGGAGGAGTTAGTCAGGAGTTTCCGCGTCTGGAGGTGGGACAGGTTACTATTCTGAAGAAGAAGCCGGTGGTGCCAGCGGTGCCACAACAAAAGAAGAAGGAGGTGAAAAAACTGGAGGTAAAAGAGATACCAAAGGGACCAAAGGCTCGGACTAAGAAGCCGGAGGTCAAGAAACCAATAGAAAAGAAGCCGGAAGTAAGGAAACCGGAAGAGAAAAAGAAGGATACGTGGGCACAGCGGGCAGCGGCGCCAGCACCACCGAAGAAACAGCCTGAACAACGACAGCAGCAGCAACGTCAAGGGGAAAACAAGAAGAAGGGGGATGGGTTCACTGAGGTGAAGAGGCAGCAACAGAGGAAAGAGGAGTTGAGGCTGGTCCCCCCAGGACAGAATTCGATGGAGAAGAGGAGAGTCACGTTTAAGAGAGATAATGGACTCCCACTTTCTCAGAAGAAAGATTTGGAAATTTCGTCGGAGTTGAATAGAGCACTTTTTGAGGCGAAGGTTCCGCATTTTGTGCGCATCCAAGGGGTCACGAAGAACACCCGAGGATGCTTGTCCACGATTACGACCCCTGGAGCAACTGCTGAGATGCTAATCAAGTACAGGGAAATTGTGATCAAAGCAGCAAGAAAGGTGGACGCAGGTATTGTGGATATCGAAACGAATGAGCTCTGGGAGAGAGTGAAAATGCATGGCGTCAATTTTGATCGGTATGTGGGAAAGAAGACCGGAGGTGGACTGGAGAAATTGAGGCAAGAGATAAAGGCTGAGAACGAGGGGGTGGTGTTGCCCCTCGCCATCAGTTGGATAGGAGGACCGAAAGATGTGCAGAAGAAAAAGGCGGATGGAAAGAAAGCATCGATGGTCGTGTTTGCAGTCAAGTGGAGTAAGATGGATGAAAAAGTTTTGAAGGGAGGGTTGAGAGCAGCAGGAGTGAGGTACGATGTGGAGAGATTCGCAACCGCCGGACCCGATTCCTTTTGTGGAGTCTGCAGCAGATGGGGACATGTTGAGGCAAAGTGTGGAGTCTTGAAGATGCCGGCTTGCATGTTGTGTGCGGGACAGCATTTGACCAAGGATTATAAGTGCAACATTGTAGGTTGCAAAGCTAATGCAGGACAGAACTGCAACCATACGGTCGATAAGTGCGTCAACTGTAAGGGGAATCATATCGCGAAAGCAAATGTGTGCTCCAAGAAACAGGAGGCCATTAAGAAGGCGAGAGAAGAAAGGCGAACCTGGAAAGAAAGCGAAGGGGAACGCCAAAATGTGACGACAGATCAGCAGAAGAAGCCAGATCAAGTTGAGGATGGGGGACCGTCCACAGCAGAGGCCGAGAAGAAAGTTCCGGAGGAGGAACAGCCCGAAAAGGAGCCGGAAGTACAAGTTGTTTCGACACAGGCGACATCCGAGCCTAGCTCCAGCGCAGGGATCCCAGAAACCCCCATGAGGCAATGGTGAAGTGCATAATGCATAATTGTGGAAGGGGGTATGTGGCGACGATGATGGCGTTGGAAAAAGGAATTGTTTGGGGGGCTGATGTGGTAATGTTGCAAGAGTATTTTGAGAAGGAAGGATACCCCATCAGTCACCCAGGATATAGGTTGGTCATGTTAGGGGTTCTCCCCTGATAGCGGTAATGATACATGTTATCCAAGCAAGTACTCTTGACTACCATTCGGAAGTGGGTACCATTAGTCATTGAAGCAAAACACCTTCTTGCGAATGGAAACACGTGATCAGTCAGACGGCCTTTAGCGGGGTTACATCTGAGCCGTATGTAATGATATGATGAGAGCAGTCTTATCAGGCGGATTCGCAAGATGACGCAATTATGTCGCCATAGCCGGGATGTGAAAAACCATCAGCAGTGCGCATAATTATACATTGCACCTACTATACCTTGATAGCGGGACATCGCAATAGTCAGTGGAACGGCGTTGGCCAAACTTGAGCCAATAGCTAAGGACTAGAGCGCAGCACGCGATATGCAATATGCGAGTACGTGGGATCGTCGCACCTTATCTCTCAGAGATAAGGGTCGGTGCGCGCACTCCCTGGTTCACGGAAGTCCGGAACCTAAGCATGCAGTGCGTGAGGGATTAATGGCATTGGCTGAAGATATGAGGCCAGAAGCGACCCTGCTCATCAGTTAATGAGTTAGTATGCATCGCAACCTTCGGAAGGGTGTCATAATCTACGTTGGCAGAGTATCGGTTGGTCGCCGACATAAATCTCTGATGCAATGCCGAATAGCCAAATCGGTATGGTGAGGCATTAATAACCTCGAGTTATTATTATATTGCAGAAAGCATTAAAGATCAAACACTTACATGTCAGTCTTTTAAATGTTCCAACTACTGAACAAACGATAAGCAAGATGTCTAAGTTGAAGTTATGAGTTGGCATATGATGCGGTTGATATCATGATATGATGATGGCCTCATACGAGGAGAGCAAATCTTTGAAACCAATCATACATGGACACGATAACCAAGGGGAACTCGTGGCGGATCAAGGAACAGTATTCCGAGATAAGCTATCAAACCATTCCGTTGTCATAGTCAGTGGAACGGCGGCCAAACTTGAGCCAGCTAAGGACTATAAAAAGACTCACATTGTCCTCGACAATGAAAGAAGTAAGCTCTAGCAGCGAACAGTCAGATACCTACCAGCGGAGAAGACCTTTATTTATTATTGAGTTTTTATGATACCTATATCTATATTATTAGAATATTATTAGCTTTCTGTAGCGGCAGCCCCGCACCTTGATAAGTATTCCTATATCTATGCAAATCACCTTTGAGAACGATAACGACGTCATTATTTACGCACTTGAGAAGATTATATCTTTTGCCAAAAGGAATCAACAGATCTTTGTGGCTCAGTGTGTTTGGTGGTTAGCTTCAATTATCGGATTAGAGTTAGGCCTGATAAGTTTTATCGACGACCTTTATAATCCTATTACGAATAATAGTGAAGCTATTGGAAGGATAGTTAGCCCAGAAACGGAGTCGCTTATTCAAGTGCATCCAAGCCGGGTTAATCAAATACTCAAGGCTCGGAAAGTATCTCCAATACCAAGAGATTTGACCGAAGATCAGAGATTGCCAATTAGCAAAGGACGGGTACAACCATTACCAGTGACAAGGAAACAATTAAAGCAAGCTCGAAAGCTTAAACGTCGTCAAAGTAAAAAGAAGAATTAAGAAGCCCTGCTAGATTTACGACTTGCGGAAATACAAGCTTCGATTATTAGGACTCTTGATTAAAGGAATAGGATCTACGGCAGTGGACCTGAGTTTCGTCTAAATACAATTTAATTTAAGTTACTTAGGGAATACACCCCCGTAACAGGTCAGAGGAGGAAGAACGATGACCGCGATAAGAAAGGATACACACCTGGAGTTCTCGGAAGTGGATAAGGGGGGTGAAGGGGATGTTCAGGTGTTTGATATAAGATACCCGTCGGGGAGAAAAATGAGATTGGTGAATGTGTACGATCAGCAAAGACAAGAAGGGGGAGTGAGAAGTCAAGGCAGACTGGCACAATCAGCAAGATGGAGTGAGATAATGGAGCAGAATAAGATCCTCTTGGGAGGAGATTGGAATGCTCACAGTGATAGATGGGACCCGCAGTGCCCACCAAAAAGAGATGATCGTTTTCTTACAAGTTTAATGGATGATTACGATCTGATTGATGTTACGGATGGGGAAGAAACTCATACGTATACACGAAATGGCGAGACCTCGGGATCGCTAATAGATTTCTTCATAACGAAAGCCTCGATGGCGGACAACTTGGAGATATCTACAGATTTGGCAACTACTTCAGATCACGCGATTGTGTGTGCCCATTTAAGATGGGACGAAGGGGAAGGAGCCAAAGTATCAAGAAAGGTTACGGGATGGGATATCGATGGGCTCAAGTCGGAGGAGGAAAAAGAAAATTATGAAAAAGCACAAAAAGAATGGAAGGACAAGAGCCTAAAGAGACCCGTTTTGACCGAAGAAAGCAGTGAAGAAGATTTACAAAAGGAAGCTGAGTGGATACAGCGGAATTTTGCTAATCATCTTAATAGGTGCTGCAAAAAAGTTAAAGTTTGTGCGAGATCAAAGAGGTGGTGGAATGAGGAGATCGCAGAAAATAGAAGGATTTTAGGCTCGCTAAAGAGGGCCAGACGAAGGGGGGAAGCGACGCAGCAACAAGTCAAAAAGCAGCGAAGCAACGTCCGAAGGATAATCCAACAATCGAAAACGAAGATGTGGCAGGACTTCTTGTCCTCCGCAACGAAGGATCAGGTATGGCAGGCCTTGAGGTATACAAAACCGGGGGGCCAGCAAACAACGAAGGCTTTGAAATCCAGGGATGGAGTGGTGGCGGAATCCTGGGAGGACAAGGCAGAGTTGATTAAAGAAGAAGCGTTCCCGAAACCTTTGAAGGGTGCGGAGAGAAAGGCCCAAGAAGAGGGAGGAGGAATGTGGAAGAAGATTACTGATGAGGACATCCGATTGGCTCTGTTCGATCAATCAGTGAAGAAGGTTCCCGGTCCGGACAGAGTGGGGTTTAAGGCGATGAGGTTATTGTGGGAGTGGGACGCTCCGAGAATAATTGCAATCGTCAAAGTTACGTTTAGGTTAGGAATACACCCAAGAGTTTGGAAGGAAGCGAAGGGGGTGGTTATACCGAAACCGAACAAACCTGATTACTGTAACGGGCGGGGTCGGGCGTAGGTGATATTGGTAACACTAATGTTATACTGAAAGCGGGGCAAGAGGCTCGAGGTTCGTTTCGAGGAAATCAAGACAAGACAAGAGTCGGAGCTGTTTCAAAGTC
>Ga0307514_10000694_pt1 | contig 59136 bp, 50 predicted proteins | sample 16_EM_MG_FD_203088 | JGI IMG/M metagenome (GOLD analysis project Ga0307514, IMG submission 203088) | Populus trichocarpa ectomycorrhiza microbial communities from riparian zone in the Pacific Northwest, United States - 16_EM | ecosystem: Host-associated > Plants > Roots > Unclassified | place... | reverse complement strand
CGAGGTGCCGATTCATGCGCGCACCCCGTGCATCAGTGCGGCACGTGCCGTGCCGCTCACCGCTGTCGCGGTGCTGCCGATTTTGGTGAAATCGGTGCGACTCATGCGCGCACCCCGTGCATCAGTTGCCGATTTTCAAAATCGATGCGCAGCACCACCGCCAGCGCAATCAGGTTCCACAAGATCGCCGAACCGCCAAAACTCATCAGCGGCAAGGTCAGCCCCTTGGTCGGCAGTGCGCCCAGGTTCACGCCCATGTTGATGAAGGTCTGGAAACCCATCCAGATGCCGACGCCCTGGGCCACCAGCCCGGCGAACACGCGGTCCAGCGCGATGGCCTGGCGGCCGATGTGCATGATGCGGCGGATCAGCCAGAAGAACAGGCCGATCACCACGACCATGCCCACCAGGCCGAACTCTTCGCCGATCACGGCCAGCAAGAAGTCGGTGTGCGCCTCGGGCAACCAGCTGAGCTTTTCGATGCTGCCGCCCAGGCCCACGCCAAAGATCTCGCCGCGCCCGATGGCGATCAGCGAGTGCGTGAGCTGGTAGCCCTTGCCCAGCGCATTGGTGTCGCTCCAGGGGTCGAGGTAGGCGAAGATGCGCGCACGCCGGTAGTCGTTGAAGGCGATCATCAGGCAGAACGCCCCGATGAGGATGGTGGCGATCAGGAAGAACATGCGCGCGTTCACGCCGCCCAGGAACAGGATGCCCATGGCGATCACGGCGATCACCATGAAGGCGCCCATGTCGGGCTCGGCCAGCAGCAAGACGCCGATCACGCCCACGGCCACGCCCATCGGCAGCACGGCGCGCCAGAAGTTTTCCTTCACGTCCATCTTGCGCACCATGTAGTCGGCGGCATACAGCACCACCGCGAACTTGGCCATCTCGGATGGCTGGAAGTTCATGATGCCCAGCGGCAGCCAACGCCGCGCGCCATAGACCACACGGCCCACACCGGGCACCAGCACCAGCACCAGCAGCACCAGCGACAACACGAAGAGCCACGGCGCCCAGCGCTCCCAGGTCTGCATCGGCACCTGGAAGGTGATCAGCGCTGCCACAAAAGCCACACAGAGAAACGCCGCATGCCGGATCAGGAAGAAGTTGTGGCCGTAGTTGGCGAAGCGCGGGTTGTCGGGCATGGCGATCGAGGCCGAATACACCATCACCAGGCCCCAGGCCAGCAACGCCACCGTGACCCACAAGAGCGGCTGGTCGAAGCCCTTCACATGCATCGGCCTGGTCGGTGTGCGCGAGAAACCGCTCGCACCCAACCGCACCGGCAGCGCATCGGCCGCGGCCTGCGGCAGGCCCTTGAACCAACCTGTCCAGCGCATCGAAAAAACGCTCATGAGGTTTCCTCGTCGCTGCCGGCCATCGCCACTTCGTCGGCCCATGCATGCACGGCGTCGACAAAGACCTGGGCCCGGTGGGCATAGTCCTTGAACATGTCGAAACTGGCGCAGGCCGGTGACATCAGCACCGCGTCGCCCGGCTGGGCACGCTGGCTGGCCAGGCGCACGGCCTCGTCCATCGAACCCGCGTCCTGCAGCGACACGCCCGACGCGGCCAGCGCGGCGCGGATCTGCGGCGCGTCGCGGCCGATCAGCACCACGGCGCGCGCATAACGCGACACCGGGGCGGCCAGCGGGGCGAAGTCCTGGCCCTTGCCCTCGCCGCCGAGGATCACCACCACGCGGCGCTCGGCGCCCAGGCCGTTCAGCGCGGCCACGGTGGCGCCGACATTGGTGCCCTTGCTGTCGTCGAAATATTCCACGTCCTGCACGGTGGCCACCGGCTCCACGCGGTGCGGCTCGCCCTGGTATTCGCGCAGGCCGTACAGCACCGGCGCCAGCGCGCAGCCGGCGGCCGAGGCCAGTGCCAGGCCGGCGAGTGCGTTCACCGCGTTGTGCCGGCCGCGGATGCGCAGCGCATCGGCGGGCATCAGGCGCTGGATGTGCAGGTCTTCCGCGGCTTCGTTGCGGCGGCGCTTGGTCTCGTCGGCGTCCATCGCGCGCACCAGCCAGGCCATGCCGTTGACCACTTCGAGGCCGAAGTCGCCGGGGCGGGTCGGCATGTCGCCGCCGAAGGTCACATGCGCGCGCAGCTGCGGCTTCTGCAGCCGCACCTTGACAGGCGGGGGCAGCATGGCCATCACGTCCGGGTCTTCACGGTTCAGCAGCATCAGGCCACGCTGCCCGAAGACACGCGCCTTGGCGGCGGTATAGGCGGCCATGCTGCCGTGCCAGTCGAGGTGGTCCTGCGAGATGTTGAGCACCACGCCCGCCGTCGGCTCGAAGGCCGTGGCCGCGTCGAGCTGAAAGCTGGACAGCTCCAGCACCCAGACCTGCGGCAGCGCCGCCAGGTCGCCGGCGGCGGTATCGAGCGCGGCGGCCAGCGTGTCGAGCAATGTCGGGCCGATGTTGCCGGCCACGGCCACGGTCTTGCCGGCGCGTGCGACAAGCTGGCCGGTGAGCGAGGTGACGGTGGTCTTGCCGTTGGTACCGGTGATGCCGAGCACCACCGGGTGGTAGCCGGCCGGCGGGGCGGGTGGCGGGGCGATCGGGATGGGGCGCGGCGCGGTGGCGTCGTCTTCGGCAGCCACCTCGGCAGTGACTTCAGTGACGCTCACGGCGTCCATCTGCTCCATGCCGCCAGCATCGTCTTCATCGGCCTGCGGCAAGACTTCGGCGTCTTCGGGCGCGGCTTCGGCCTCGTCACCGGGCACGACGGGTTGGTCGGGCTGCGGCGCGGGCTCGGCGGCTTCGTCTGCGAATTCAACCACAGGCGGTTCGCCCAGATCGGCCAGCGCCTGGCTGAACAGATCAAGCTCACCCCCCACCGGCAGGCCGATGGCGCGCGCGGCGTCGAGCACCGGCGCCAGGCTCTCGGGCGACAGGCCGGGTGAACGGTACACGGCGCGGATCGTACTGCCTTGCACCAGCGCGGCATCGAAGGCACCGGCGATGAAGCGGGCCGAGGGCAGGTCTTGCCGCAGCGCGGCCAGCTGCGGCGGCGCCTCGCGGGTGTCGGCCACCGTCACGTTCGCACCAAAGCGCGCGCACCAGCGGGCCATGGCCAGGCCGGACGCACCGAGGCCCAGGATCAGAACGTGGAGGTCTTGGAGGTGGTGCATGTCAGTGGCGCCCGGCCGCCCGAAGGCACTGACGCGCCCCCTCGGGGGGCAGCGATACGCGAAGCGATGAGCGTGGGGGCTGGTTCATGTCAGCGCAGCTTCAAGGTGGAAAGGCCGATCAAACACAGCAGCATGGTGATGATCCAGAAACGCACCACGACCTGCGTTTCCTTCCAGCCGCTCTTCTCGAAATGGTGGTGCAGCGGCGCCATCTTGAGGATGCGCCGGCCCTGGCCAAAACGTTTCTTGGTGTACTTGAAATAGGTGACCTGCATCATCACCGACAGCGCCTCGACCACGAAGATGCCGCCCATGATGGACAACACGATTTCCTGGCGCACGATGACGGCGATGGTGCCGAGCGCGCCGCCGAGCGCCAGCGCGCCCACGTCGCCCATGAAGACCTGCGCCGGATGGGTGTTGAACCACAGGAAGGCCAGGCCCGCGCCGGCCGTGGCCGCGCAGAAGATCAGCAGCTCGCCCGAACCGGGAATGTGCGGGAAGAACAGGTACTTGGAATACACCGCGCTGCCGGTCACATAGGCGAACACGCCGAGCGCCGAGCCGACCATCACCACCGGCATGATGGCCAGGCCGTCCAGGCCATCGGTCAGGTTGACGGCGTTGCTGGAGCCGACGATCACCAGGTAAGTCATGATCACGAAGCCGAACACGCCCAGCGGGTAGCTCACTTCCTTGAAGAACGGCAATTGCAGGCCGGCCTTGGGCGGCAGGTTCACGTCGAAGCCCGACTGCACCCAGCTGAAGAACAGCTCCAGCACCCGCAGGTTGGAGCTTTCCGAAATGCTGAACACCAGGTAGAGCGCGGCCAGCAGGCCGATCAACGACTGCCATAGGTATTTCTCGCGCGAAGGCATGCCTTCCGGGTCCTTGTTGACCACCTTGCGCCAGTCGTCGGCCCAGCCGATGGCGCCAAAGCCGAGCGTGACCAGCAGCACGATCCACACGAAGCGGTTGCTCAGGTCGAACCACAGCAGCGTGGAGATGGCGATGGACAACAGGATCAGCACACCGCCCATGGTGGGCGTGCCTTGCTTGGCCAGATGGCTTTCCATGCCGTAGCCGCGGATCGGCTGGCCGACCTTGAGCTCGGTCAGGCGGCGGATCACATACGGGCCGGCCAGCAGGCCGATCATCAGCGCGGTGACCGCGGCCATCACGGCGCGGAAGGTCAGGTACTGGAAAACGCGGAAAAACCCGAAGTCGGGCGAGAGAGTCTGCAGCCACTGGGCCAGGCTAAGCAGCATGGTTGGGCTCCTTGGAAATTTGTTGTTGTTCTGCTTGCTTGGCGCTGGCGACGATGTAGTCGACCACGCGCGGCATCTTCATGAATTTAGAGCCCTTGACGAGCACGCTGGACACCGTTGGCAGCAGCGCCGCCACGGCCGCGTTGAGCGCGTCCACGTCCTGGCCGAAATGTTGGCCCGCCGGGCCGAAAGCCCGTGCGGTGTGGGCGCTGAGGTCGCCCAGGGTCAGCACATGCTCGACGCCAGCCTCTGCCGCGCGGGCGCCCACCTCGACATGGAACTGCGGGCCCTGGTCGCCCACCTCGCCCATGTCGCCCAGCACCAGCAGGCGCGGCCCGGGCAGGCCGGTCAACACCTCGATGGCGGCCAGCACGGAATCGGGATTGGCGTTGTAGCTGTCGTCCACCAGCGTGAGCGCGCGGCCGGCAATGGCCAGCAAGAGCGCACGCGAGCGGCCCTTGACCGGCTCGAAGGCCGCAAGGCCACGGCCGGCGGCTTCGAGCGGCACACCGGCCGCCAGGGCACAGCCGATGGCGGCCAGCGAATTCTTCACGTTGTGCCGGCCGGCGATGTGCAGCGCATAGGCCAGATCGCCGGCGGGCGTGTGGGCGCGGACTTGCCAGGCGCCAGCGGCCCAGGCCGGTTCGTCGGCGGTAAGGTCGGCCGCACCAGCCATGGCGAAGCTACGCACCGCGCGGGCACCGGCCAGGCCGTGCCACACCTGGGCATGCTCATCGTCGGCCGGGAACACGGCCACGCCATCGGCCGGCAAGGTGGAGATGACGGCACCGTTCTCTTGCGCCACGGCTTCGACGGTGGCCATGAACTCCATGTGTTCGCGCTGCGCGTTGTTGACCAGCGCCACCGTGGGCCGGGCCATGGCGGCCAGCCTGGCGATCTCGCCGGGGTGGTTCATGCCCAACTCGACCACGGCCAGCCGGTGCGAGGCGCGCAGGCGCAGCAGGGTCAGCGGCACGCCGATCTCGTTGTTGTAGTTGCCCTGGGTGGCCAGCGTCGCATCGGGCTCGGCCGCGCGCAGGATGCTTGCGATCATCTGCGTCACCGTGGTCTTGCCATTGCTGCCGGTCACGGCGATCAGCGGCAGCTTGAATTGCGTGCGCCAGCCGGTGGCCAGCGCGCCGAGCGCGGCCAGCGTGTCGTCCACCTCGATGCATGGCAGGCCGGTCTTGGCGAAGCCGCCGCTCGCGCCGGCATGGCACAGCGCCGCCACCGCCCCGCTGGCCTTGGCTTGCGCGAGCAAGGTGTTGGCGTCGAAGTTCTCGCCGCGCAGCGCGACGAACAGGTCGCCACCCTGCAGGCTGCGGGTGTCGGTATGCACGCGGCTGATGGCCACCGTGCCGTCGCCGCAGAGGCGACCGCCGGGAATCCACCGCAGGGCCTGGGCCAGCGTCATCATCATGTGGCCACCCCGCCGCGTTGGCGCAGGGCCAGGGCCTCTTCGGCATGGGCCTTGTCGGAGAAAGCATGCTTCACACCGGCGATGTCCTGCGTGGCCTCATGGCCCTTGCCGGCCAGCAGCACCACGTCCTGCGCGGCGGCCTGCGCCACGGCTTCGGCAATGGCCAGTGCGCGGTCGGCCTGCACACGCACACATTTGTCATGGCTCAATCCAAGCAGGATCTGGCTGATGATGGCCTCGGGCCGTTCGCTGCGCGGGTTGTCGCTGGTGACCAGCACCATGTCGGCGTTTTTCTCGGCCACGGCCGCCATCAGCGGGCGCTTGGTGGCATCGCGGTCGCCGCCGCAGCCGAACACACACCACAACTTGCCGCCGCGCGCGCGGGCCAGCGGGCGCAGCGCCAGTAAGGCCTTGTCGAGCGCATCGGGCGTGTGGGCGTAGTCGATGGCCACCAGCGGCTGGCCGTCCACATTCAGGCAGTCCATGCGGCCCGGCACCGGCGTGACGGCGGCGCAGCAGCGCACCACCTCGGCCAGCGGCACGCCCATGGCACGCATCGCGCCCATCACACCAAGCAGGTTGGACAGGTTGTACAGGCCGATCAGCGGGGTCTGCACGCGGTGACTTGCCTCACCCTCGACCACGGTGAAGGCCAGGCCTTGCGCCGCGTAGCCGATGTCGACAGCCTTCAGCCGCGCATCACCTTCGACCGACACGGTCCACACGTCGAGTGTGCCGCCAGCCAGCGACGCGGCCAGCTCGGCACCCTTGGCGTCGTCGATGTTCAGCACCGCGGCCTGCAGGCCGGGCCAGCTGAAGAGTTCGGCCTTGGCCTGCCAGTAGGCGTGCATGTCGCCGTGGTAGTCGAGGTGGTCTTGCGTGAAGTTGGTGAAGACGGCCACGCGGATGCGTGTACCGTCGAGCCGGCGCTCGGCCACGCCGATGCTCGAGGCCTCGATGGCGCAGGCCTTCATGCCCTCGTCCACGAAGCGGCGGAACTGCTGCTGCAGCAATACCGGGTCGGGCGTGGTCAGGCCGGTGGCCACGACGTCGGGCGGAATGCCGACGCCCAGGGTGCCGACCACGGCGCAAGGCAGCGCGGAGGGCTGCGCAACCTGCGACAGCGCCTGCGCCAGCCACCAGCTGGTGGAAGTCTTGCCGTTGGTGCCGGTCACGGCCAGCACGTCGAGGCTGTCGGTCGGGTGTTCGTAGAACGCGGCTGCGATCGGGCCGGTGCTGGCCTTGAGCCCGGCATAGGCCGCGACGGAATCGTCGTAGAAGCCAAAGGCTTCGCTGCCAGCGTCCTCGATCAGGCAAGCCGCCGCGCCCTGCGCCAATGCGGCCGGCACGAACTGGCGGCCGTCGACCGCGGCACCGGGCCAGGCGATGAAACCGTCGCCCGACTGCACGCGCCGGCTGTCCGCCCGCAGCGCGCCCTTGGCAGGCGCGACAAGGCCGCGCAACCAGTGCGCGGCCTCTGCGGGGGTCTGGAACACGTTCATCAGAACGACTCCTCCACGGCTTTGGTCACCACCTGCGGTTTCACATCGATGTCGGGCGGCACCCCCATCATGCGCAGCGTCTGCTGCACCACCTCGCTGAAGATCGGTGCGGCGACGATGCCGCCGAAATACTGGCCGTCGCTGGGTTCGTCGACCATCACCGCAACAATGATGCGCGGCGTCTCGATCGGCGCCATGCCGGTGAACCACGAACGGTATTTGTTGCTGGCGTAACCCTTGCCGACCTGCTTGTGCGCCGTGCCCGACTTGCCACCGACCGAGTAGCCGAGCGTCTGCGCCAGCGGGCCGGTGCCGCCGGGGCCCGCAGCCATCTGCAGCATCTTGCGCACCGCATGTGCGTTCTCGGCGGAGAACACCTTCACGCCAACCGGCTCTTCGCTGCTTTTCAAAATGGTGACGGGGATGATGTTGCCGTCATGCGCAAAGGACGTGTAGGAATGCGCCATCTGGAACAGTGAAGCCGACAGGCCGTAACCATAGGCCATGGTGGCCTGCTCCACCGGCTTCCAGCTCTTCCAGGGCCGCAACCGGCCCGTGACGGCACCAGGGAACTGGATCTGTGGCTTCTGGCCGTAACCGAGCGCGGTATAGGTGTCCCACATCTCGTGCGGGGTCATCTTCTGCGCGATCTTCAGCGCACCGACGTTGCTCGATTTCTGGATCACGCCTTCCACCGTCAACGTGCCGTAGTTGTGGGTGTCGCTGATGGTGAAGCCGCCGATCTGGTAACGGCCGGGGCTGGTCTCGATCAGCGTCGAGGGTTTCACCCGGCCGGCTTCGAGCGCCATGCCCACGGTGATCGGCTTCATCGTCGAGCCAGGCTCGAAGGTGTCGGTCAAGGCGCGGTTGCGCAGCTGTTCACCGGTAAGGTTCTGCCGCTTGTCGGGCACATAACTCGGGTAGTTGGCCAGGGCCAATACCTCGCCGGTGATGGTGTCGAGCACCACCACGCTGCCGGCCTTGGCACGGTGCGCGATCACCGCGTCGCGCAGCTTCTGGTAGGCGAAGAACTGCACCTTGCTGTCGATGCTGAGCTGGATCTCCCGTCCTTCGACTGGCGGCACCTGATCGCCCACGTCTTCCACCACGCGGCCCAGGCGGTCCTTGATCACGCGGCGCGAACCGGGCTTGCCGCCAAGATCCTTGTTGAAGGTCAGCTCCACGCCTTCCTGGCCCTGGTCTTCCACATTGGTGAAGCCGAGCACGTGGGCGATGGCCTCGCCCTCGGGGTATTGGCGCTTGTATTCCTTGCGCTGGTAGATGCCGCGGATCTTCAGCGCGGTGATCTGCTGCACGATGGGCTCGTCCACCTGGCGCTTGAGCCAGACGAAGGTCTTGTCTTCGTTTTCCAGCTTCTTGTTCAGATCGGCCAGCGGCATCTCCAGCAGCTTGGCCAGCGCGCGCAGCTTGGCCGGATCGCGGTCCACGTCTTCGGGAATGGCCCAGATGCTGGGCGCGATCACGCTGGAGGCGAGGATCAAGCCGTTGCGGTCGAGAATGCGGCCGCGGTTGGCCGGCAGCTCCAGCGTGCGCGCGAAACGCACCTCGCCCTGGCGCTGGAAGAAGTCGTTGCCGATGACCTGGATGTAGGCGGCACGCGCCGTCAGGCCCAGGAAGCCGACGGCAATGGCCGCCACCACGAACTTGCTGCGCCAGACCGGCGTCTTGCTCGCCAACAAGGGGCTGGAGGTGTAGCGAACGCTGCGGCTCATTCGGAAACCTCCGTGCTTCGCACTGCGGTGCGAGCGCCCGCGCAGATGAAAGCTGCGCTTCGCTGGCGTGGCGGCCGGGCGGCGCTCATTCGATCCTCCGGCTGTTGTCCAGCACCTGGCGGCCACGGCTGCCCGCCGAAGCGCCGGCCTCGGGCGACGCCGTGGCGGCGGCTGCGGGCGCGGCCTGCACCGTCACGTATTGGGTGATGGCCGGCGTGCTGGTGCGCATCTGCAGCTGTTCCTTGGCCAGTTTCTCGACACGCAGCGGCGTCGCCTGGGCACGCTTTTCCACTTGCAGGCGCTCGTTTTCAATCTCCAACTGGTGCGCCAGCGCATTGGCCCGGTCGACTTCGACAAACAGGCTGCGCGAGTCGTACTGCGTCCGCACCAGATAGAGGGCGCTGGCCAGCACGGCCATCAGCAACACCAGATTCAATCGTGTCATGGCGCGGCCGTCCTTTCCGCCACCCGCATCACCGCGCTGCGCGAGCGCGGGTTGCCCGCCACTTCGGCGGCACTGGGTTTGATGCGGCCCAGGGCCTGGAGTTTCATCACCGGAGCGCCGCCGGCCAGCATCCAGTCGGGCGCGCGGCGGTCCACCACCTCGCGTGTGTGCTTGGCGATGAATTGTTTGACGATGCGGTCTTCCAACGAATGGAAACTGATCACCACCAGACGGCCTCCAGGTTGCAGCACGGTCAGGCTCGCTTCTAACGCTTGCTGGAGCTCTTCAAGCTCGGCGTTGATGAAAATCCGAAAAGCCTGAAATGTGCGCGTTGCAGGGTTCTGGCCCTGCTCGCGGGTTTTGACCGTGCCAGCCACGAGCTCGGCCAGTTCGGTGGTGGATGAAATTGGGCCCCGTTCCTGTCGGCGAGCAACAATCGCCTTTGCAATGGGGCCAGCAAACCGTTCTTCGCCGTAGTCACGTATCACCTCCGCGATCTGTTGAACTTCGGCTGTCGCCAGCCACTCGGCCACACTTTCCCCGCGCGTGGTGTCCATGCGCATGTCCAGAGGCCCCTCGAACCGAAAACTGAAGCCGCGCGACGGATCGTCGATCTGCGGAGAGCTCACGCCCAGGTCCATCAGCACGCCGGCGGCGCTGGCTGCCGGCAGTTCGCCCAGGTGGCTGAAGCCCTCGTGGCGGATGGAGAAACGGGGGTCGGTGATCGTCGCCGCCTCGGCCACGGCCGCAGGGTCGCGGTCGAAGGCGATCAGCCGGTCTTGCGGGCCGAGGCGCGACAGCAGCAGGCGCGAATGCCCGCCCCGGCCGAAGGTCGCGTCCACATAGGTCGCGGCCGCAACGGCAGGCATGGCGGATGCCACGGCTTCCGGCTTGTTGAGAAGAGAGTCGACTGCTTCCTGCAACAAGACGGTGGTATGTTTCCATAACGCGTCCACCGTGGTGCCTTAGAAAGAAAAGTCCTTGAAGGCATCGGGCATCTCACCCTGCATCGCCTTGGCTTCCTGGGCTTCGTAGGTCGCCTTGTCCCAGAGCTCGAAATGATTGCCCATGCCCAGCAGCATGGTTTCCTTCGAGATGCCCGCGCCTTCGCGCAGTTCGGGCGAGACCAGCACGCGGCCGGTGCCGTCCATCTCGACGTCCATCGCGTTGCCCAGAAAGATGCGCTTCCACCACTGCGCCGACATCGGCAGTTCGGCGATGCGCTCGCGGAACTTCTCCCACTCCGGGCGGGGGAAAATCATCAGGCAGCCGTGGGGGTGTTTGGTGATGGTGAGCTGTCCGCCGGCCGTCGCGCTCAGGACGTCACGATGCCGGGTCGGCACCGATAGCCGCCCCTTGGCATCCAGACTTAGAGACGAAGCCCCTTGAAACACAACAGCCCACCCTCGCAAGTAAAGCAATCGAGTGGGCCATGCGACGGCACTTTTCACCACTTAATTGCACTTTTTTGCACTGTAGCAGGAAAAGCACAGCTGACCAGGGGTCAAGGCACGTATTTTTTGTAATTAAATCAACGACTTAGCGGCCATGTTGCATGTTGAGCATGGTGAAAAATCGTTCTAAATTAAGCACTTAGAGAAAGATCTGAATGTGTTGCCTCAGATACAGTTCAAGGCATGAAAAGCAGATTCAGCTTGACACTGTAATTAATGCCAGCGCACAGAAGAACCTGCCCATGATTTCTCACGGGCAAATCTTCACAAGATGTAGCGCGACAAATCCTCGTTTTTGCTCAGCTCCTTGAGCCGGCCATCGACGTAGGCCGCGTCGATCACCACGGTCTGCCCTTCGAGCTTGGTGGCGTCGAAACTCACCTCGTCCAGCAGCCGCTCCATCACCGTGGACAGGCGCCGCGCGCCGATGTTTTCGGTGCGCTCGTTCACATCGAAGGCGATGTGTGCGAGACGGGTCAGGCCTTCCGGAGAAAACTCGAGCGTGACCTTCTCCGTCGCCAGCAAAGCCTGGTACTGCTTGACCAGTGATGCATGCGTCTGGGTGAGGATGGCCTCGAAATCCTGCACCGACAGCGACTGCAGCTCGACCCGAATCGGAAACCGCCCCTGCAGCTCGGGAATCAGGTCGCTCGGCCGGCTCAGGTGGAAGGCGCCGGAGGCGATGAACAGGATGTGGTCGGTCTTGATCGGGCCGTATTTGGTCGACACGGTAGTGCCTTCCACCAGCGGCAGCAGATCGCGCTGAACGCCCTGGCGCGACACCTCGGCGCCGCTGCCTTCGCTGCGCGAGGTGACCTTGTCGATTTCATCGATGAAGACGATGCCGTTCTGCTCGGCATTGAAGATTGCGCGGGTCTTGATTTCTTCTTCGTTCACCAACTTGCCGGCTTCTTCCTCGATCAGCAGCTTCATCGCCTCGCTGATCTTGAGTTTGCGCGTCTTGCGCTTGGGCGCGCCAACCTGGCTGAACATGCCGCGCAACTGCTCGGTCATCTCTTCCATGCCGGGCGGGCCCATGATTTCGAGCTGGGTGCGCACGTCGGCCACGTCGATCTCGATGTCCTTGTCGTCGAGCTGGTGTTCGCGCAGCTTCTTGCGGAAGGACTGGCGCGCCGGGCCTTCGATCTGCGGCGTGGCGCTGTCGCCACCACCCTCGGCGGCGCGTGCCGTGGGGATCAGGATGTCGAGAATGCGCTCCTCGGCCGCGTCTTCGGCGCGTGTACGCACCTTCTTCGTCTCGGCCTCGCGGGTCTGCTTGACGGCGATATCGGCCAGGTCGCGGATGATCGCGTCCACGTCCTTGCCCACGTAACCCACCTCGGTGAACTTGGTGGCCTCGACCTTGATGAACGGCGCATCCGCCAGCCGCGCCAGCCGCCGCGCGATCTCGGTCTTGCCCACGCCGGTGGGGCCGATCATCAAAATGTTCTTCGGCGTGATCTCGAAGCGCAGCTTCTCGTCCACCTGCTGCCGCCGCCAGCGGTTGCGCAAGGCAATGGCCACGGCACGCTTGGCATCGCGCTGGCCGACGATGTGCCGATCGAGTTCGGAGACGATTTCCTGAGGGGTCATGGAGGACATAAACAAAATTCAGTTCAGTTTCAAGCAACGTTATGAACAAGCCGGTATCTGGTTGTTCGGCTGTTAATTCCAGAGACACCACGGAACCGGCTCCGCCGGGCCGCTGGTGTCGCCCCCAGCAAGCCTGTCCTGAGCTTGTCGAAGCGGGGGGTGGGCGCGACTTGCGTTCTCGGCCCTACGGGCCGATTCCGGGGAGGTGCGCAACCTGGGGGTGTTACAAGACCTCTATGGTGTGGTTCATGTTGGTGTAAATGCAGACTTCGCCCGCGATTTCCAGCGATTTCTTGACGATGTCGCGCGCCGAAAGCTCCGTGTTCTCCAGCATCGCGATCGCGGCCGACTGCGCATAGGCGCCCCCCGAGCCGATGGCCACGATGCCGCGCTCGGGCTCGAGCACGTCGCCGTTGCCGGTGATGATCAGCGAGGCCTCGCTGTCGGCCACGGCCAGCATGGCTTCCAGGCGGCGCAGCACGCGGTCGGTGCGCCAGTCCTTGGTGAGCTCGATGGCCGCGCGCACCAGATGGCCCTGGTGCTTCTCAAGCTTGCCTTCGAAGCGCTCGAACAGCGTGAAGGCATCCGCCGTGGCGCCGGCAAAGCCAGCGAGCACCTTGTCGTGATAGAGCTTGCGCACCTTGCGCGCCGAGCCCTTGATGACGATGGAGCCCAGCGTGACCTGCCCGTCGCCACCAATGGCGACCTGCATGCCGCTCGGCGTCTGGCGCCGAACACTGATGATGGTTGTACCGTGAAATTGTTCCATAGGGATTGATTTGAGGATGAAGCCACGGGATTGCAAGCGAACCCGCACAAAAAGCCAGACCGTAACGCATCAAACGTACACGGTATCCATTCCAGAAACACCGCGGAACTGGCTTCGCCAGGCCGCAGGTGTTGCCCCCTGCAAGGGGGTGGGCGCGACACAAAGTGCGCAACCTGGGGGTGTTCAACCAGCCCCTTCAATTCCTTCTGGGGATCACCTTGGCATTCTCATTGATGCCGATGACATTGAAGAAAATCGCAACGAGGCGGTGCAAGCCTCGAAACTCCACGCGCCGCCCCGCGCCCTGCTGGGCGGCGGCCCAGTTCAACACCGAGCCTGCGGCGGAAAAATCCATGCGCATCAGGTGGTCGCAGGAGATCACCAGCAAACCGCCCTCCTTCACCTTGCCTTCGAGCGAAGCCAGCGCGTGCGAGGCGTCGCTCAGCACGATACCCGAGAGTGTGCCCATGCCCACCGCTGCCGTCGCCTGCGCGGGCGGTTGGCTGCTCGTGCCGAAGTCCGTGGACTTGAACTCTGAATTGCCCGAGGTCTGCGGCTCCGAAGCCGGGGCGTCTTCGCCAAACGGCTGCAACGCCTCATCTGGCGCATCGATCCGCACCACGGAGAAGTTGCAGCGCACCGGCCGCCACGAAGGCGGCGACACCTCGTAGGTGATGCAGTATTCCAGCGCCACCAGATCGAATTCATCGGGCCGCTGCATGATGCGCAGCATCTCCAGCCGCAACCGCCACCAGGCCTGGTTGACCGACCGGTCGCCAGAACGCGTGGCGGCCTTGACGACGGATTCCAGGCGCTCGCCATCGGCGAAGGACAGTTGTACTTCCTGCTCGGCCCAGGCGCCCAGCAGCAGGCTGAGGCCGTCCAGCGCAGCCACGTCGATGGACAGCAGGTTGCTCCAGTTCAGGCGCAGCGATGGCGGCAACTTGGACTGCACCATCGACTGCAAACCCAGCACCGCGCTGGCGCCCATGACACTCGGGCAGTTCCAATTGAACCCTTGGCCGCCCGCCATGGTGGTTTTCTGACCGGCATCGGCAACCGGTGGCTGTGGGTTACCGGCCAGGGCAGGCATCGAAAACCACGGCGGGGCCGACCGGCCGAAGCGGGTGGCGAAATCGATCCCGACGGTGTCGAAACGGTCTTGCTGGTTGGTGGCGCGGTACAGGTCGAACAGCGTCATCCAGGTCTCGGAAGGGCCCGCCTGCTCGGGCTCGCTGTCGAGCACCGCGAGAATGACGGCTTCGGCACCGGCGTCATCACCGTTGGCGAAACGAATGGCCGCCTCTTCGAGTTCGGGCGCGTGCACAAAATCAGGCACATCGGAGGTTTCGGGCGGCGCGGCGTCGTAATCGAGTTCCAGGCTGTCGTTCAGGGCCGCAAGCATGTCGACGATGGGCTCTCGCTCCGCAGGCTCGGCCGGCGCCCCACCAGTCCAGCCAGCACCGCCAGCCTCGCCAAACAGCGGGGACACCTCGGTGGCCGCATAACCAGTTTGACTGGCGTGCAGGGAAGAAGGCACGCCATCGTCGCGCAGGTGGGCGGGCAACGAAGCCGGCACCGTCGGCGCATAGTGACGGGCCACGGTGGAGTCACCGAGTTCGGGCTCATCCAGGCTCAGCACGTCGGGGATTTCCTTGATCAGGCCGGCACGCGACGACAGCGGCACAGGCGACGAGGCGCCGACGTCCTTCGACTTCCACCACTGCATCGACATCTGGGCTTCGATCTCGTCGATCTTTTTCAGCGTGCCGGCACGGTCTTCGGACTTGGACGGCAGGCTGCTCTGGAAGAACGACGGACGCCCCAGATCGTCGGTCTCGGGGTTGGCGCCGCTCAGGGCTTCGCGCTGGCGCAGCTTGCGCAACTGGTCGAACTCTCGGCGCCGCACGAAGTCGTTGCGGCGCTTGCGCTCGATCATCTCCTTGAGCATCTGCTTGCTGTAGACGCTTTCCTTGTCGAGCTCGGGCTGGTCCAGCTCGGACCAACTCATCGTCGGGTTGCGAACGAACTTGACGACCTTGGAGAGCAGTCCGGCGGGTTGCGGCGATTCGTCCTGGGCCATGGTCTGATCAGGCGGGAAGCGGAGGTGATTGAGCGATCACAGGGTGCAAGTGCGGCTTGGGCCTCAGTCGCCGAACATCTTCTGCTTGAGCTCGCGGCGCTGCTGTGCTTCGAGCGACAGGGTGGCGGTGGGCCGGGCCAACAGGCGGCCAACACCGATCGGCTCGCCGGTTTCGTCGCAGTAGCCATAGTCGCCAGCGTCGATGCGGTTGATCGACTGCTCGATTTTCTTCAGCAGCTTGCGTTCACGGTCGCGGGTGCGCAGTTCCAGCGCGTGTTCTTCCTCGATGGTGGCGCGGTCGGCCGGATCGGGAACCACCACGGTGTCTTCGCGCAGATGCTCGGTGGTTTCACCAGCGTTGTTCAGCATGTCCTGCTTCAGCAGCACCAGCTTGTGGCGGAAGAACGCCATCTGCGTTTCGTTCATGTACTCGGAGTCGGGCATTGCCAGGACTTCGGCATCGGTCATTTTGTCAACCGGAGTGGTTTTCCAGTTGTTGGCCAACTTGGGGTCTTTTTTTGCAGCCATGTGTGGAGGCGGGACGATCATGGAGGAAGGCTTGTCTTGAAGGTAACTGGCTTTCGCAGCGGTGGAAGCCACCACCTGAGCCATTGATGGTACGGTCAATTGGGCGAGTCGTGAAGAGGCGCGCGCGCTTTTTTGCGGGACCGCCGGCGCAGCCGCCACCACGGGCGCGGGAGCAGGCAGCGCAACAGGCGCCTTGGCCGCCGCGGGAGCGGGCGTGGCTTTTTTCGTGGCGGTCACGGTGGCTTCGGCTTGTTTGGCGGAAGCCGATTTGGCGGGCGATGTTTTGGTTTTGGTCACGGGCGTCTTCGAAGCAGGGGCTGCAGTGGGTTTGGCTGGTTTTGCCGCAGGGGCTGCAGCCGGTTTATTCGAGGGTTTGGACACCGCGCCCGCTGCCTTTTTGGGGGCGGCCTTGGTCGCGGCTTTGGGCGCTGCCTTGACGGCGGCACTGCTGGCGGCTTTGGGCTTGGCGGTTTTTTCGGCCGCCGCCGGATGCTGGGGTTTGTCGGTTGCAGAGGCAGATGAGGAGGACGACTTTCCATCGGCGCGAGCGCTGTCCGGTTTGCCGAAGCCCAGGCCCATCATTTGAAGAAAGGTCGCAATCATTTAATCACCTGCCGAAAAGCAACAGATTAACCTCAAATCAGGCACTGCTCCATGCCTTGTAAAAAGATGTCTTGCGGCAAATCGATGCCGATGAACACCATTTTGCTCGTGCGCTTCTCGTCCGGCGCCCAGGCCGGCCCAAGGTCGCTGCCCATCAACTGGTGCACGCCCTGGAAAATGACCTTGCGCTCGGTACCCCGCATGTTCAGCACGCCTTTGTAGCGCAGCATGCGAGGCCCATAAATATTCACGATGGCGCCCAGGAAGTCTTCGAGCTTGGCCGGATCGAAGGCACGGTCCGAGCGGAAGACGAAACTTTTCACGTCATCGTCATGGTGGTGATGGTGGCCGTGGCCCGCCTCACCGGCGTGGTCATGCGCATGCGAGGGGTGGTCGCAATTTTCGCCGTGTTCATGGTCATGGCCTTCGTGGCCGTGATCGTGGTCGTCTTCCTTGAGGAAGTCCGGGTCGATGTCGAGCTTGGCGTTCAGGTTGAAGCCGCGCAGGTCGAACACCTCCGACAGTGCCACGTCACCGAAATGCACGGTTTTCTGCGGCGCACGCGGATTCATGTGCTTGAGCCGGTGCATCAGCGCGTCGACCTCATCCTTGGCCACCAGGTCGGACTTGCTGATGAAGATCTGGTCGGCAAAGCCCACCTGGCGGCGCGCTTCCTGGCGGTCGTTGAGCTGGGTGGCGGCGTGTTTCGCGTCCACCAGGGTCAGGATCGAGTCGAGCAGGTAACTTTCGGCGATTTCGTCGTCCATGAAGAAGGTCTGCGCCACCGGGCCGGGATCGGCCAGGCCGGTGGTTTCGATCACCACACGCTCGAAGTCGAGCAGGCCCTTGCGTTTCTTCTCGGCCAGCAGGCTCAACGTGGAGCGCAGGTCTTCACGGATCGAGCAGCAGATGCAGCCGTTGTTGAGCTGGATGATCTGCTCGCCCGGCTCGGAGACCAGGATCTCGTTGTCGATGTTTTCCTCGCCGAATTCGTTCTCGACGACGGCGATCTTCTGGCCGTGGGCTTCGGTCAACACCCGTTTGAGCAACGTCGTCTTCCCGGAGCCCAGAAAGCCGGTCAGGATGGTTACAGGAATGAGGCTCATGGTTTCCTTCGCATAGTGCGCATGGTGCGGTACCAGCGCCTGGCGGTGGATGCAGGCGCTGCCCAGCGGGAGGGCCGCAAACACTGCGGCTGGCACCCATTGCAGACCAATATGGACAATTTAACAGGGGGGGAGTGTACCCACCTATCGCAACAGGGGTTTTCCCCGGTTATTTCCGCACCACCACCAAGCCCTTGAGGTACTCGCCTTCGGGGAAATTCAGCGTCATCGCATGGTCCGGCGCGCCACCCAGGCGCTCGGTGATGAAGCCGTCCACCCCTGCGTCGCTGCCGGCCGAGGCCACGATCTTGTGGAACAGGTCGGCGCTGATGCCGCCGGAGCAGGAATAGGTGAACAACACGCCGCCCGGCGCCAGCAGCTTGAAGGCCAGCCGGTTGATGTCCTTGTAGGCGCGTGCGGCGCGGTCCGCATGGGCGGCGGTGGGCGCGTATTTCGGGGGGTCGAGCACGATGCCGTCGAAGCTGCGCCCTTCCTCGATGAACTGGCGCAGCGAGGCGTTCACGTCCGCGTCCATGAAGGTGGCGCTCTCGGCGGCAAAGCCGTTGCGCGTCACGTTGGCCGCGGCCCGCGCCAGCGCCGGCCCCGAGGAATCGATCGAGGTCACATGCCCGGTGCTGCCGAGGCCGGCCGCGCGCATGCCGGCCAGCGCCGCCACAGTAAAGCCGCCGGTGTAGCAAAAACAATTGAGCACGTTCTGCAGGCCCAGGCGCTCAGCGGCCTCGGCCATCTTGCGGCGGCTGTCGCGCTGGTCGAGGTAGAAGCCGGTCTTGTGGCCCTCGGCGATGTCCAGGCCGAGCTGCCAGGCGTGTTCCTGGATGACCAGCTCGGTCGGCCCTTCCCCGGCCAGCCAGCCGGTGGACGCGGGCAGGCCTTCGAGCGCGCGCGGGCCGGTGTCGGAACGCTCATAAAGCTTGGCAAGGCCGGTCGCGGCCAGCAGGGCCTGCACGATCACCGGCTTCCAGCGCTCGGCACCGGCGAACAGGAATTGCGCCACCAGGGTGTCGCCGTAGCGGTCGACGATCAGGCCCGGCAGGCCGTCGGATTCACCGTGCACCAGGCGCACGCCGTCGCTTTGCACGTCGAACCGGGACCGCGCCTGCACCGACGCCGCAATCGCGGCACTGAAAAACGCGGCATCGATGCGCTGGGCCTCGTCGAAGCTCCAGACCCGCGCACGGATCTTGGAGCTCGGGCTGAAGCCGGCCCAGCCGAGGAATTTGCCCTCATGCGATTCCACACGCACGGTCTCGCCCGAATCGCCCCCGCCCTTGGCGATGGCCGAGTCGAAGATCCAGGGGTGGCGGCGTAACAGCGAGCGTTCTTTGCCTTCTCTTAAACGGATGATTTTCATCCGGCGATTGTCGGGCCTTAACCCAGGCAGAACCCGTGCGCTACTTTTTCGCCAGCGGTTTGCTTTTGGCGCGCGGATGCGCCGCGTCGTAGGCCCGCGCCAGATGCTGGAAATCGAGCCGGGTGTAGACCTGCGTCGTGCTGATGTTGGCGTGGCCCAGCAGTTCCTGCACCGCGCGCAGGTCGCCGCTGGACTGCAGCACGTGGCTGGCAAACGAATGCCGCAGCATGTGCGGATGCACCGGCGTGGCCAGACCCGACATCTGGCTGCGCCGCTGCAGCCGCTGCCACACCGACTGCGCCGTGAGCCGCGTGCCGTAGCGCCCGAGGAACAGCGCCGGCGACAGGTCCGCCCCGTCGATGTCGCCGCGCAACGTCAACCAATGCGCCAGCGCTTCGGCCGCCTTGGCGCCGATCGGCACGCTGCGGCGCTTGCTGCCCTTGCCGAGCACGTGGGCTTCACCGGCCTCCAGGTCGATCCAGCCGCGCGCCTGGGCGCTGGCCTGCACGTCCAGGCCGGTGAGCTCCCCCACGCGCAGGCCGCCGCCGTAGAGCAGCTCGACCATGGCCGCGTCGCGCGCTTCGAGCCAGGGGTCGTCGGCCTCGTTGTGGAATTCGGCGAACTGCCGGGTGTCGTCCACACCCAGCGCCTTGGGCAGAGGCTTGGCCGCCTTGGGCGCACGCACGTCCTGCACCGGGTTGCTGGCCACCAGGCCTTCGCGCCCGAGCCAGTGAAACAGCCCGCGCCAGCCCGACAGGATGAGTGCGATGCCGCGCCCGCTACGGCCCTGGCTGTGCATCTGCGCCACCCAGCGGCGGATGTGGCTGTGCTGGATCTGCGCGAGTGCCACGCCGGCCCGGGCGGCGGCCTCGCCGAGCTTTTGCAGGTCGAGCGTGTACAACGCGACGGTGCGGGCCGCAAGGCGTTTTTCGACCTCGACATGGGCCAGGTAACGGCTGATGAGCGCCTGGTCGGCGGGGCTCAGGGAGGGGGTGGGCTCAGTTGCAGGAACCATCGTGGTCACTACGGTCATTGCGCGCGCCTTACCCCGTTCGGGCTGAGCCTGTTGACGCCGCTCTGCATGCCGCCAGGCCCTTCGACAGGCTCAGGGCGAACGGGGGGATGCACCTCGCACCGCACCACTCCTCCGTTCGTGCTGAGCCTGTCGAAGCATGCCTCCTTCCGCACAGGTGCTTCGACAGGCTCAGCACGAGCGGAAGCAAAGCGCATCTGGCTTCTTCTTATGCGGAGCGCAGCCGCGACAGTGCCGCGCTGGCCAGTTCGGCGATGCGTTCCAGAAAGTCGGTGCCCATCGCCGATTCGAAACGCTGCGCATCGGGCGAGGCCAGCACCAGCATGCCGAAGGCCGCGCCGGTGCTGTTGAGCACGCCAGGGCGCAGCGGCATCAGTGCGATGGACATGGCGGCCGCGGGGTCGGGCAGCCACGACACGGCTTCGAAACCCGAATTCACACCGCAGAAAGGTGCCGTCAATGAAGAGGCGAAGGTCTTGGCGTCGTCGCTCACGCCCTGGGCGTAAGAAGCGCCCATGTAGGCCTCGGCCACGCCCCAGACCTTGATGGCCACCTGCGGCACGCCGAACTGGGCCTGCACTTCCGCGGCGATGCGCTCCGGCAGTTCGCTGGCCACGCGGGTGGTCAACAGGCTGCGCGCCCAGCGCTGGAGCTTGTCGGCGATCAGCACGTTTTCGTTGCCGTTGCGCACCATGTCCATGATGCGGTGCTCCAGGCCCTTGATCTTTTCGCGCAGCATCTCGGCCTGGCGCTCCTGCAGGCTCACCGCGCGGTTGCCGTGCGGGCTGGTCATCTGCACCGCGGCCAGCACCTCGGAGTGGCGTTCGAAGAATTCGGGGGTGTTGATCAGGAAGTTGGCGATGTCGTCTTCGGTGATGGGGTTGGTCTGGTTCATGTTTTGCATAGGAATTTGGGAGAAGATCGCCAGGGCCTCAGAGCGTTCTTAGTCTGGCAATCTGTCGGGAATATCGATCTGCCCTTCGAAGACGGTGGTGGCCGGGCCGGTCATGCAGACCGGGCTGCCCAGCTGGCCCGACCAGGCGATGCTCAGCATGCCGCCATGGGTGAAAACGTCCACCTTGGTGTCCAGCAGTCCCAGGCGGATGCCGGCCACCACGGCCGCGCAGGCGCCGGTGCCACAGGCCAGGGTTTCACCGGTGCCGCGCTCGAAGACACGCAGGCGGATGCGGCCGCTGTCCAGCACCTGCATGAAGCCGGCGTTGACGCGGCGCGGAAAGCGCGGATGGTGCTCGACCAGCGGGCCGAGTATGGCCACCGGCGCGGCCTCCACGTCCTCGACCACATGCACGGCGTGCGGATTGCCCATGGACAACACCGCCACCACATAGGGCGCCAGCTGCACCGCGTGGTCCAGCATCAGCGGCCACTTCTGCCAGGCGCCGATCGGCTCGGGCACCAGGCCATCGGCATCGAACGGCACCTGGGCCAGGTCGAACACCGGCGCGCCCATGTCGACGGTGACCCGGCCGTCCGGGGTGAGTTCTGGCTCGATCACGCCGCTTTTCGTCGCCACGCGGATGCGGTCTTTGGCGGTCAGGCCGCCGTCGCGCACATACCGTGCGAAGCAGCGCGCGCCGTTGCCGCACTGCTCGACCTCGCCGCCATCGGCGTTGTGGATCACGTATTCGAAGTCGATGCCCGCGCCCGGGGATGGGCGCACGCTGAGGATCTGGTCGGCGCCCACACCGAAATGGCGGTCGGCCAGAAAACGGTATTGCGCCGCCGTCAGGCCGAGCCGGCCCTGGGTTTCGTCGAGCACCACGAAATCGTTGCCCGCACCCTGCATTTTGGTAAAGCGAATCTGCATCCGATGATTATCCCCCCTTGCACCCGCAGCAGGCCATAGGCTTTGACGGCAGAATCGGCACATGGTCCGCCCCACCCAACTCCTGCATCCCCCGAAACGGCCCCTGGAGACCACAGTGTCCACCGGCCCACTCACCGGTTCGCGCCGGGGCGCCGAGGTCTCCGTCGCCCCCAACGACCCGGCCTATGGCGAGCTGGCCCTGATCAGCCCCGATGGGCGCTTCGTCCACCCGCTCGACTGGCAAACCGCGCACCCCGTGCCGCTGCTGCACAACCTGATGCGCCTGACCGCCCCCAACCCCGGCGTGATGACCGGGCCGGGCACCAACAGTTACCTGGTCGGCGACGCCCACACCGGCTTCATTGCCATCGACCCCGGCCCGAACGAGCCGCCGCATCTGCAAAAATTGTGGCAGGCCAGCGGCGGCGACATCCGCGCCATCGTCTGCACCCATTCACACCCCGACCATTCCCCGGGCGCGGCGCCGCTGCAGGCGCTGTGCCGCACGCACCCGCCGATCCTGGGCCTGCCTTCGGCTTCCACGTCGCGGACCGACAGCCAGTTCATGCCCGATCGCGCGCTGCGCGACCACGAACGGCTGACGCTGGAGTCTGGCGCGCTCAAACACACGCTGAAGGTCATCTGCACGCCCGGCCATGCCGCCAACCACCTGTGCCTGGTGCTGGAAGAAGACGGCCTGCTGTTCTCGGGCGACCACATCCTGAACGGCAGCACCACGGTGGTGGCCCCGCCCGACGGCGACATGACGGCCTACCTCGATTCGCTCGACACGCTGAGCGCGGCCTGCGTGGAACACGGCATCGACTTCATCTTGCCCGCCCACGGCCATGTCATCGGCCAGGCCAGTGCGGCCATCGCCCACCTCAAGGCGCACCGGCTCAAGCGCGAAGCCAAGGTACTGGCCGCCATGCAGGCCCTGCCCGACGGCAACCTGGACGACTGGGTGGCCCTGGTCTACGACGACGTGCCACCGCAGATCTGGCCGGTGGCGCAGCGCTCACTCATGGCCCATGTGCTGCGCATCCGCGCGTTGCAGCACGGCGCCTGAGCCCGCCGAAGCGCCATCACGGTCGATCCGTACCCGACTCCTTGGCGCGGGCCTGCTGGCGGAACTGGGCAACGTCCGCGATCCGCAACTCTTCGGGCAGCGTACGGCGGTGCGGGCGCTGCTTGCTGTGGCCGACGCGTTGCGCGTGGTAGATGCCGGCATGGCCCGAAGCCAGGTAACTGGCGATGCACGCGATCGCAGCCAGCGGGCCGATGGCCGGGCCGAACAGCTCCACGGCCATGACGATGGTGGCCACCGGCGTGTTGGCCGCACCCGCGAACACGGCGACGAAACCGATGGCAGCCAGCATCGAAAAAGGCAGGTGCAGCACGGGTGCCAGCGCATTGCCCAGCGTCGCGCCGATGTAGAACAGCGGCGTGACCTCGCCGCCCTTGAAACCGGTGCCCAGCGATGCCACGGTGAAGACCAGCTTGCCCAGGAAGTCCCAGGGCGCCAGCGGTGCCTGGAAGGCCTCGACGATGGTCGGAATACCCAGCCCGATGTAGCGGTAGCCGTCGAGCGCCCAGACCGCGGTGGCCACCACGATGCCGCCTAACAGCGGGCGCAGCGGCGGGTAGACGACCCAGCGCTTCATGAACGCGCCCAGCCGGTGCGTGGCGGTGGCAAACAACAGGCCGGTGAGGCCGAAGACGATGCCGGCGGCCACCACGGCCACGACACTCCAGAACGCCACCGGCACCACCGCCCCCACCAGGTAATGGGTGTAGTGGACATGGTGCACGCCCCAGGCCAGGCCCACCTGATCGGCCACGATGGCGGCCACCATGCAGGGGAACAGGGCGTCGTAACGCATGCGCCCGATGGCCAGCACCTCCAGGCCGAAGATGGCGCCGGCCAGCGGCGTGCCGAACACCGAGGCGAAGCCCGCGCTGATGCCGGCCATGAGCAGGATACGCCGGTCTTCGCGCTGCAGGCGGAACAGGTGGGTCAGCTGGTCGGCCAGCGCCCCGCCCATCTGCACCGCCGTGCCTTCGCGGCCGACCGAGGCGCCAAAGAGATGCGAGATCACCGTGCCGCCCAGCACCAGCGGTGCCATGCGCAGCGGCACGACCTTCTTCGGATCGTGGATCTCGTCGATCAGCAGGTTGTTGCCGGCGTCGACCGGCTTGCCCAGGCGGTAGTAGACCCATCCCACGGCAAAACCGGCCAGCGGCAACAGCCAGATGGCCTGGCGGTGCGCCTCGCGCCATTGGGTCGCCCAATCAAGCGCAAACAGGAAAAGCGCCGAAGCGGAGCCGGCCAGCAAGGCCACCACGCTGGCGATGACCAGCCACTTGCCGATGTAGGGCAGGAGTTCGAGTTGTTCGGGGCGGTGAAAGCGGGGCATGTGAAGTCAAACCTTTTCGTCGTGATCAGGCGGCAAGCGCATTCAACCAAGCCGCGGCGGGGCGCACCTGCACCCGCCCGATCTCGTGCGCGTGGCGCAGGTCGCGCACCAGTTGGGTGGCGCGGGCCGCCGGCCATTCGTCCGCGAAACGGACCAGGGCGCGGTGGGGCTTGGGATCGCTGAGCTTGCATTCGACCAGATCGGTGAGTTCATCACCCTCGCTCAGGCAGAAATCGACCTCGGCCTCGTCCTTGGTGCGGATGTAGTGCAGGCCGACCGACTTGCCCAGCACGTCCTGCTGCCATTCCACGTGCTTGAGCAAGGCACAGGCCACGAGGTTTTCATAACGCAGCCCGGCGTCGCCCAGCACCAGTCCGGTGTCGAAAAAATACACCTTCGGCGCCTGCAGCGTGGCCCGCGCGATGTTGCGGTGCCAGGGCCGCACGGTGAAGACGATGAACAGCGCCTCCAGAATGTCGAGGTATTTCTTGAGCGTGACCGGCGACACATGCAGGTCGCGGGCGATGGAAGCCAGCGACAGCGGCGACCCGACGCGGCTACGCAGCATCTCGGCGAACAGGCGCATCGCGCTGACCTCCTGCAGCCGGGAGAATTCCAGCACGTCGTTGCGCACCAGGCCATCGAAATAAGGCCGGCGCCAACGCTCGGCCTCCGCCAAGGATTCGGCCAGGCTTGGTTCGGGAAAGCCGCCGCGCTCGAGCAGATGGGTCAGCGCCGGCTCGGCCGCCGCACCGGTCTGCGCACACCATTCACGCACCGAAAAAGGATGCAGGCGCAGGGCGAAAAAGCGGCCAGCAAGCGAGTCGCCGGTTTGCCGGAAGGTGTCGAGCCGTGCGCTGCCGGTCACGAGCAGCTGCTGCGCCTTGGGCTTGCCGTCGTACACGCCCTTGAGCCAGCTTTTCCACTGCGGCATCTTGTGGATTTCATCGAGCACCAGCAGTGCCCCGCGTTTGTCCCACAACTGGCCCTCGATCAGCCGCCGGTCTTCGGCCACGTCGTAGTTGAGGTATTGGCCGCTGCCCGCTTCTTCGAGCAGGCGCTGGCTCAGCGTGGTTTTTCCGACTTGCCGCGGCCCCACCACGAAGACCATTTTCTTCTGCAGGTCGCGCCGGATACGGTCGTCCAGATAACGTTTCATGCGACCATATTACACAAGATTATCGAAAAGACGCGACTTTTCAATAAACGTCTATACAAAAGTCGCAAAAATGAATAGTGTGAAGCTCGCCGATAAGCCGGATTCTGTGCATCCCCACCGCCTTGCGGCAATGGAAAAGTGACCGCCATTAATCTGGGCCGGGGGTCGCCCACCCGGCTCGATGCTACCTACCCGCCAACTCCGGGGGCCCCGTCAACGTTGGCCTACTTGGTATTGCTGCGCGTAGAGATTGCCCGTTTCACCCGAATCGGGCTCTGCCCGATTCGGGTGCTATGCGGTCCCGGCTTGCGCCGGGGCGTGCGGCTTGCGCCACCCGCGCGCCAGCTTGCGCTGTCGCCACATAGACCACCCTCGGGGTCCTCCAATTCGACTCGTCTCTGTTGCTCTGATCCTCACCTCACGGTGGACAGCCGTTAGCTGCTACGCTGCCCTATGCAGTCCGGACGTTCCTCCAGTGCCTGGTTTCCCAGATTGCACCAGCGGCGGTCTGGCGAGCTTCACGGGGCGATTATGCCCGGCACGCATGGCTTCCCGCAAAGCTGCAAAATCGGCGCTTTGCCAACATCACCATCAAGGGGCCAGACCATGAAAGCCGACAACGTTTTGCAGACCATTGGCAACACGCCGCACATCCGCATCAACCGCCTGTTCGGCGCCGGCGCCAATGTGTGGGTCAAGTCCGAGCGCAGCAATCCGGGTGGCTCGATCAAGGACCGCATCGCGCTGTCCATGGTGGAAGACGCCGAGAAGTCGGGCCGGCTCAAGGCTGGCGGCACGATCGTCGAGCCCACTTCCGGCAACACCGGCATCGGCCTGGCCATGGTGGCCGCGGTCAAGGCTTACAAGCTGGTGCTGGTCATGCCCGACAGCATGTCGGTCGAACGCCGCCGGCTGATGCTGGCCTACGGCGCCACATTCGACCTGACACCGCGCGAAAAAGGCATGAAGGGCGCCATCGCCCGCGCCGAAGAGCTGGTGGCCAGCACGCCCGGCGCGTGGATGCCGCAGCAGTTCGACAACCCGGCCAACATCGACGTGCATGTGCGCACCACGGCGCAGGAAATCCTCAAGGACTTCCCCGATGGGCTGGACGCACTGATCACCGGTGTCGGCACCGGCGGCCATTTGACCGGCTGCGCCCGCGTGCTCAAGGCCCGGTGGCCGCAACTCAAAGTGTTCGCGGTGGAGCCCAAGGCTTCGCCGGTGATCTCGGGCGGCGCACCGGCACCGCACCCGATCCAGGGCATCGGCGCAGGCTTCATCCCGAAGAACCTCGACACCGACCTGCTCGACGGCGTGATCCAGATCGACGCCGAGCCGGCCCGCGAAATGGCGCGCCGCTGCGCCCGCGAAGAAGGCCTGCTGGTCGGCATCTCCAGCGGCGCCACCCTGGCTGCCATCGCACAAAAGCTGCCCGAGTTGGGCGCGGGTGCCAAGGTGCTGGGCTTCAACTACGACACCGGCGAACGCTACCTGTCGATCGAAGGCTTCCTGCCGGCATAAGCCTGCCCGGAGAAGGATCACATGCGTTCGCAGGCCCCCATCCGCATCGCCACCCCGACCGAGCAACAGACGCTCTCCGCGCCACAGAAGAAATTCAACACGCTGACCCAGAAAATCGCGGTGCAGCGCAAGCTGCTTGCAGCCTGGCAGGAAGCCGTCCCGCTGTTCCAGCAGCGGCGCGCGCGTGAGCTCGACCCCTTGCTCGAAGCGCTGGACCAGGCCAGCACCGAGCTCGTGTTTTTTCTGGATGGCGCGTACGGACAGAAAGGCCTGAGCAAGACCGACTGCAGCAAGCTCGCCGGCATCATCTGCGATCTGGCCGACACACTGATGCGAGGCACGCGCGCCGAGGGCATGAAGGCGATCTACAACAAATACAGCGCGACCGATTTCGACACCGAGAACCGCCAGGCACAGGAAGCGATGAAGTCCATGCTCGCGGAAAACTTCGGCGTCGAACTCGGCGACGACGTGGACATGGACTCGCCGGAAGAAGTCCTGCGCAGGGTGGGTGAACAGATGCAGGCCGAACAAGACCGCATGGAACACATCGCCAGAGAGAAGGAAAAACACCGCGCCCAGCACCGCAAGAAATCCGCCCGCGAAGTCAAGCAGGCGGCGGCCGAAAAAGAAGCCAGCCAGTCGCTACGCGAAGTGTTCCGCAAGCTCGCCAGCGCACTGCACCCCGACCGCGAGACCGACCCCGCGGAACGCACGCGCAAGACCGCGTTGATGCAGCGCGTGAACCAGGCCTATGCACAAAAAAACCTGCTCGACATGCTGCAACTGCAGATCGAGGCCGAGCAGATCGACGCCGAACACATCAACCAGCTCAGTGCCGAGCGGCTGCGCCACTACAACCAGGTGCTGAGCGACCAGCTGCGCGAACTGCAACAGGAAACGCTGGACACCGAACAGTCGTTCAAGATGCAGTTCGGCATCGATCCGTTCGCCAAGGTGACACCGGCGAACCTGATGGGCTTGCTGCGCGAGCAGGTCCAATGGCTGAGCTACGACATCCACCGGATGAAGACCCAGCTGCGCGAACTGGACGACCTGAAGACGCTCAAGCAATGGATCAAGGCGCAGGTGCGGCGGTCCGAGGCATTCGACAGCATGGGCGACGACTGGCCCTGAGCCAGGGCGTGCGCCACATTCACCCAGCGGAACCGGAGGCGGCCAGAGCAGCGTCGCCCTCAGGGTTATCCATAACTAAATTAACGTGATTTATTAAATGGATATCTCTATAGTTTGCTGGCGCCCAAAAAACTGGCACGCAAATTTTCAGGGCCTCCAACCTGACTCCAATCCGATTCCAACCCGACACTGAAAACCCATAAGGAGACATATGAAAAAGTCCATCGCCATCCTGGCCGTCCTGTCCGTTTCTGGCGCAGCCATGGCCCAGTCTTCCGTCACCATATACGGCATTCTTGACGCCGCGGTGGCTCGCGTCGACGACGGCACGGTGAAAAACATGAAGGTCGAAAGCGGCCTTCTCTACACCAACCGTTTCGGCTTCAAGGGATCGGAAGATCTGGGCGGCGGCCTGAAGGCCAATTTCGTGCTGGAGCAGGGCTTCAGCGTCGACAATGGCGCTTCTCTGAGCGACAGCCAGGACAGCCAGACCAAGCTGAACCAGATGTTCAGCCGCAATTCGTATGTCGGCCTGTCGGGCGGTTTCGGCGACGTCAGGCTCGGCAAGGTCTGGTCGGCCTTCGATGAAATGAAGGGCGCGTCCAACGCCGTCTGGGACTCGGGCCTGTCACCGAACAGTGGTGTTTTCTACGGCGGCGCCATTGGCGGCTATACCTACAACCCACGCAATTCCGTCATCTATTTCACGCCCAACCTGAGCGGTTTCACCGGTGCGGCCAGCTACAGCCTGGGCGAAAACAAGACGGCCACGGTGAGTGCCGGCAAGGTTGCCGCAGTGAACCTCAAATACACGGCCGGCCCGCTGTATGTGGGCCTGGGCCATCAGTCCGAAAATACCAGCGGCGCGGTCTCGACGAAAAAATTCAACATGTTGAATGCCACCTATGACTTCGGCGTTGCCATGCTGCAGGCCAGTGTCGGCCGTCAGTCACAGGATGACCGCCGCACCCGCGACTGGACGCTGGGTGCGACCGTACCGGTGGCGAGCCAACTGGCCATCTCGGGCGGTTTCGCCCGCTCGACCGACAATGCCGCCGCCGGCAACAGCGAGCGCAAGGGCATCAGCCTGGCCGCGCTGTACGCGCTGTCCAAGCGCACTTCGCTGTACGCCGCCTACCATGGCACCAAGACCAGCAACCCGGCCCTGGCCAGCGTCGATACCAGCATCTTTGCCTTGGGCGTGGCCCATACGTTCTAACCGCCACGCGGTGATGCGGAGTGCTTCCTTCGCGAGACGATGAACCTCCGAAGGAAGCCCCCGCTTGAATCCACCCCATGCAGAAAAGTGCTTTATGCTGAAAGGTACCGCCCCCTGACCATCCCGAAACTACCCGAGCTGCTGCGACCATGACACCCCCGTTGGCCCCTCCCATGCTGCGCCCGAGGGGCTCCAACCATGTAGGCATGCGCCAGTTCAACGAACGGGTGGTGTTGCAGGCGATTCGCCAGAATGGCAGCCTGCCCAAGGCCGACCTGGCCCGCATGACGGGCCTGACGGCACAGACCATCGGCATGATCACCACCCGGCTGGAGGAAGACGGCCTGCTGATTCGCCACCAGCCGGTGCGCGGCCGCATCGGCCAGCCATCGGTGCCCCTGGCGCTGAATCCGGACGGCGCCTTCTCCATCGGCATCAAGGTCGGCCGGCGCACCACCGACTGGCTGCTGGTGGACTTCACCGGCAAGGTGCGCCAGCGCAGTTCGTTGGCCTATGCCTTCCCCGAAGCCAAAGTCCTGCTGCCGGCCCTGGGCAAACACATGAATGCCTTGCGCAACGAACTCGGCGAGCTGGGCCACAGGTTGGTCGGCGTGGGCATTGCCGCACCGTTCCGGATCGGCGGATGGCACAGGCTGCTGGGCTTGTCGGACGCGGAATCGGACACCTGGAACCAGATCGACCTGAAGGCCGAAGTACAGGGCATGACCGATCTGCCGATAAGCTTTGCCAAGGACACCTCGGCCGCCTGCGTGGCCGAACTGGTGGCCGGACGGGGCCGCGACCTGAAGTGTTTTCTCTACCTGTTCGTGGACACCTTCGTCGGCGGCGGACTGGTGATCGACTCGCATCTGCACGGCGGCCTGCATGGCAATGCCGGTGCGGTGGCGTCGGTGCCGCTGCATGTCGCCCGGCCTGGCAAGGCGAAACCGGAGCAACTGGTGCAACAGGCTTCCCTTTGGCAACTGGAGCAGCGCTTCAAGGCCCGGGGGCTCGACCCTGCCGCCGCCTATGACGAGCGCGCGGTGCAGCCTCCGTTCGACCAGGAAACCACCGCCTGGACCACGACCGCCGCCGACGCGCTGGCGCACTGCATCGTGAGCGGCACGGCATTCCTCGACCTGGATGCCATCGTGCTGGACGGCTCGTTCTGCAGGCCGCTGCTGCAGCGGCTGATCGAGCAGACCCGCCAGGCCCTTGGCCGCTACGACTGGGAAGGCCTGTGGCCCGCGAACTTGGTGGAAGGCAGTATCGGCCCGGACGCGCGGGCCCTCGGTGGCGCCTTGCTGCCGCTGCACGCCAACTTTGCGCCGGACCGCGACCTGTTTCTCAAAGCCATCGACTGATCGGCCGCCTGGCTCAGGGCCCCAGCGCCCGCACCCTCGCCACCACCGCAGGCAGATCCGCCCAGGCCGCCTGGCCCGGAGCGAACCGCTGCCGCATATAGCCCGCGACTTCCGCCACCTGCGCATCGGACAGGCTGTGGCGGAACGCAGGCATGAAGCCCACCTCGCGGCCGGCCGGTTCCTGCACGCCGTTCAGGATGACCTGCAGCAGGTTGTCCGGACGTTCGCTGTGCAGATTGCTGTTCAGCGCCAGCGGCACGTTGACACCCAGCAGGCGCGGCCCGTCGCCGTCGTGGTGGCAGGCACCGCAGGCGCCGTTGAACAGGCGCTGGCCGGGGCCGGGCACGGTGGTGTTGACCAAGGCGGTTTGCTGCACCACGGCCCGGGCTTCGGGCTGGGCTGCGCTGGCGGCCTGGAAGCTTGCCAGGTAGCTGGCCATGGCGCGGATGTCGGTGTCGGGCAGCGCGGCCAGTTCGCGCACCACCGGGGCCATGGGGCCGGCCGCGGCGCCGTGTTCGGCGGCATGGCCGTGGCGCAAGTAGCTGTAGAGGGCGTCGGCACTCCAGGGCACCGGGGCCTTGGACAAGGCGGTCAGCGCCGGCGCTTCCCAGCCGTCGACGAGGGCGCCGCTCAAATACGCGCTGCCGCCCTGCTCCGCACCCAGTGCATTGCGCGGCGTGTGGCAGGCGCCGCAATGGCCCAGGCCGTTGACCAGGTAGGCGCCACGGTTCCATTCGGCCGACTGCTGCGGCTGTGCCTGCGTCTGATACGGCGTAGCGTCATGGAACAACGCGTTCCAGCCCGCCATCAGGCTGCGCTGGTTGAACGGGAAACGCATCTCGGCCGGCCTGGTTGCCGCCGACACCGCGGGCTGGGCCATGAGGTAGGCATACAGCGCCGTGAGGTCTTCGTCGCTGGTCTTGGCAAACGCCGTGTACGGAAAGGCTGGGTACAGCTGATGCCCGTCGCGCGAGATGCCTTCGCGCATGGCGCGCTGGAAGGCGCTGAACGACCAGCGGCCGATGCCGGTCTCGGCGTCGGGCGTGAGGTTGGTGCTGTAGACCGTGCCAAACGGCGTGTGCATGGCCAGCCCACCCGCATTCGGCACGCCACCGGCCGCGGTATGGCAGCCGACGCAGTTGCCCACGGCGGCGAGCTGGCGGCCGCGTTCGATGGTGGTGGCGGTATAGACCGAGGGTGCACCCGCCGCCACCGGCGCGATGGCCGCGCGTCCGCCGAACAACGCCGCGCCGAGGCCGACAACACCGGCAAGCAACGCCCCCAGCGTGGCCCAGGCCGTGCGCCCCTTGGGAAACGTCAGGCCCGCCAGCGAAGGCGCGGTGGCCTTGGCCTCGTTCGTGGGTGCCGGTGCCGGGGTCGGTATTGGTGCCTGCAGCGGCGGCAGGTTCAATGCGGCGCGCACCACTTCCGGGGTAAACGGCGGCGCACGAAAGCGCACGCCCGTGGCGTCGAAGATCGCATTGGCGATGGCCGCCGTGCCGGGCACCGAAGCCGACTCGCCCACGCCCAAGGCCGGCTCGCCGGGCCGCGGCATGTGCATCACCTCGACCACCGGCACTTCACGAAAACTCAGGATCGGATAGCTGCCCCATTCGGCGCTGGCGACCACATTGCTGCCCGGCGTGAACTGCACCTGCTCCTTGAGCGCGCGGCTGGTGGTCTGCAGCACGTTGCCGTGGATCTGGTGTTCGACACCGGCGGGGTTGACCATGAGCCCGGCGTCATGCCCCACGACCACGCGGCGCACATGCACCTCGCCGGTCGTGCGGTTCACGTCCACATCGGCCACCCAGGCGGCCCAGGCCGCGCCGAAGCCGGGCCATTTGCTGTGGATGTAGCGCGCATAGGCGAAGCCCTGGCCTTGCAGCCATTCGCCGCCTTCGCTGCCTTCACTGTTCGCGGCCTGCTGCTGCGGCGCGGTGTGGGGCTTCCAGCCTGCCTTCTCGGCCGTGGCGCGTACCAGTTCGGCGGCACGCGGATCGCCCAGGTAGCGCAGCCGGTAGTCCACCGGGTCCACGCCGGCGGCGGTGGCCAGTTCGTCGATGTAGGACTCGTGGGCAAATGAATTCGGCAGGGCCGACACCCCACGCAGCCACGAGGCGCGCACGATCGGCGGCATGTCGTGCACGCTGACGCGCAGGTTGTCATAACTGTACGGCGGGCGGGCCGTGCGGTCGCCCATCTCGAAGGCCTGGGCCACGGGCTCTATGCTGCGCGTGAGCAGCAAGGCCAGCGTGGGCGCGCCGTTCGACGGGTACGAGGTCTGGAAGTCGTAGCCGGCCACCGAACCATCGGCATTCAGCCCGCCCTGCACCTCCATCAACTGGGCCGTGCCCTTGGGTTCCCACAGGTGTTCCTGTTCGCGCGTGAGCTGCACCCGCACCGGCGCGCCCACCGCACGCGACAGCAGCGCGGCATCGGCGGCCACGTCGTCGGCGCCGTTGCGGCCGTAGCAGCCTGCGGCCTCCATGCGGATAACGTCGATGGCCACGTCGGGCAGGCCCATCAGGCGCGAGAGATCGAAGCGCAACACATGCGGGTTCTGCGTGCCGGCCCAGACGGTAAGGCGAGGTTCCGCCGCCGGGCCGCTCCCAAGGCGGAACGCGGCCCCCTCGGGGGGCAGCGAACCACACGAAGTGGGCGAGCGTGGGGGTTCGTCTGCCTGCCAGTCGGCCACCGCACACGACGGCCCGATGGACGCATGCATCTGGTACGGCCAGAGGTAGGTACGCGGCATGGACTCGGCGGCGCCCGCCAGCGCCGCGTCCACATCACCCTCTTCCACCAGCCGGCGGGTAGTGCGCGGGTTGTTGCGGATGGCCTGCTGCACGTCCTGCTGGTCGGGCATGCCGGGCCAGGGCTTCCAGCGCACACGCAGCTCGCGCAGCGCCTGCTCGGCCTGCTCTTCGCGCTCGGCCACGATGCCGACGAAGTCTCGGATCACCACCACGGCGCGGATGCCGGGGATGTGCGCGATCGACGCCTCGTCCACCGACGCCAGCGTGTTGCCGATGAAGTCGCCATGGTCGGCACCGGCATAAGGCGGGCGCACCACACGGCCGTGCAGCATGCCGGGCACGCGCATGTCGTGCACGAAGACCAGTTCGCCGGTGAGCTTGTCGCGCAGGTCGACGCGCGGCACCGACTGGCCGACCACGCGGTAGTCCTTCGGGTCCTTGACAGGGGCGCTCAGGTCGAGCAGCAGTTCCACATGCTGGCCGGCCAGCGCTTCGTGAATGCTGGCGATGCCGTCGGAGGCGTGCCGTTGCGCCAGCCAGGCGCGAGCCTGCGCGGCGGCGCGGCGCAGTGGTTCGGCATGGATCTGGATCGAGGCGCTGGCGATGGTGGCGCCCTGGTTGGGCGCGCGCGCGGTGTCGCCCAGCACCATGTTGATCTGCGCCATCGGCACATCCAGCTCTTCGGCCACCACCTGCGCCAGGGCGGTGCGGATGCCGGTGCCGAGGTCGACATGGCCATTGAGCGCGGTGACGCTGCCGTCGTCCCACACCGCCAGCAATATCTCCACACCCTCGGCCGGATTGGCCGGCACCGCGGTTGGCTGGCCGGGCACCGGTGGCCCGGGCGGCAAGGGTTCACGCACCACCAGCAGCACGCCGGTGGCGGTGTGGAAATCGGCACGCGTCAGCGCGGTGTCGGCGCGGCGGGTCATGGGGTGGATGCCCCGGCTCCCCGTTCGGGCTGAGCCTGTCGAAGCCGCTCTGCGGGCTCAGATCCTTCGACAAGCTCAGGACGAACGGGAGAGGAGCGCCCTTCGACAAGCTCAGGACGAACGGGGGAGGAGTGCCCTTCGACAAGCTCAGGACGAGCGGGGGAGGGGCGCCCTTCGACAGGCTCAGGACGAGCGGAGGGCGCCGCCATCAGCACGGCCGCACGCCGCACCGCCTGCAGGATTTCCAGGTGTGTGCCGCAGCGGCACAGGTTGTGCGACAGCTGCTGGCGAATCTCGGCCTCGGTCGGCTCGGGTGTGTGCCGCAGCAGGGCCACGGTCATCATCACCATGCCGTTCAGGCAATAGCCGCACTGCGCGGCCTGGGTGTCGAGGAAGGCCTGCTGCACCGGGTGCAGGCCCTGCAGTCCGCCATGTGTCCGCAGGCCTTCAAGCGTGGTGACGTCACGCCCGGCCACCCCACGCGCGGGGATCACGCAGGCCCGCGCGGCCACGCCGTCCACCAGCACCGTGCAGGCGCCGCATTCACCCAGGCCGCAGCCGTACTTCGGGCTGTTGAGTGCCAGGTCGTTGCGCAGCAGTTGCAGCAGCGTGGTGGTGGCGCTGCAGGAGATGGCGTGGATTTGGCCGTTGACGGTCAGCGCAGGCACAGCCAAGAATCAAATCTCGATGTCCGCCGACTGGATCCGCTTGACCTTCAGCGCCGCCATCTGCTTCCATGCGGCGGCCACCGAACCATTGAGGTCGATGCCGCGGGTGGCGTCTTCGATCACATACACCTCGAAGCCGGCCTTGCGCGCGTCCATCGCCGTCCAGGCCACGCAGAAGTCGGTGGCCAGGCCGGTGACGAACACCGTCTTGATGCCGCGCGCCTTCAGGTAGCCGGCGAGGCCGGTGGCGGTCTTGTGGTCGGCCTCCTCGAAGGCGGAATAGCTGTCCATCTCCTTGTGGAAACCCTTGCGGATGATCAGCTGGGCAGTGGGCAGCTTCAGGTCCTTGCTGACCTCTGCGTCAGTCGTGCCCTGCACGCAATGGTCGGGCCACAGCACCTGGGTCCCGTATTTGAGCTTGGTGGTCTCGAAAGGTTTCTTGCCCGCATAACTGCTGGCGAACGAGGCATGGCCCGCGGTGTGCCAGTCCTGGGTCAGCACGATGTTCTCGAAAGCCGGCGCGAGCTTGTTGATGACCGGAATCACCTCGGTGCCGCCCTTCACCGCCAGCGTGCCGCCGTCGAGGAAACAGTTCTGCACGTCGACCACGATCAGCGCCGCGCCGCCGGGTTTGATCTTTCCGGCCGCCGATACAGCCGATGTGGCCAGGCCAAAGCCCCCGAGCAGGCCGAGCGCGGCGGTGGATTTCAACAGGGTTCTGCGTTGCATGTCGGTGCTCCTTGAACAGATAAACGAGAGACGGAGAGGGGGAATGGTTCCCTTCCAGGAACACCGCGGGACCGGCTTTGCCGGACCGCAGGTGTTGCCCCCTGCAAGGGGGTTGGCGAAGCGACACGAAGTGCGCGAAGACTGGGGGTGTTCCACATGCTAGACACTGAGATAGGCGCGGCGGACATCTTCGTTCGCCGCCAGTTCGGCCATGGTGGCCTGGTAACGGATCTGGCCCTTTTCGAGCACATAGGCGCGGTCGGACACCAGCTCGGCGAAGTGCATGTTCTGCTCGGACAGCAGGATGCTCACGCCCTGCGCTTTCAGCTCCAGGATCATGTTGGCCATCTGCTCCACGATGACCGGCGCCACGCCTTCGCTCGGCTCGTCGAGCAGCACCAGGTAGGGGTTGCCCATCAGCGTGCGCGCCACCGTCAGCATCTGCTGCTCGCCGCCGCTCATGCGGCCGCCGGGGCGGTTGGGCATCTCGCCCAGATTGGGGAACAGCTGGAACAGCCGCTCGGGCGTCCACACCGGCGCGGCGCTGCCGTCGGTCCACTGGCGCGGCGGCTGTTTGCCGACCTCCAGGTTTTCCAGCACCGTAAGGTCGGTGAACACGCGCCGGTCTTCGGGCACAAAGCCCAGGCCGAGCCGCGCGGCCACATGGGGTTCGCTTTTGGAGATGTCGTGCCCCAAAAACTGGACCGTGCCGCGGCGCTTGGCCAGCATGCCGATCAGCGCCTTGAGCGTGGTCGACTTGCCCGCGCCGTTGCGCCCCATCAGGGCCACCACTTCACCGCGCCGCACGCTCAGGTCCACGTCATACAGGATCTGCGCCGCGCCGTACCAGGCTTCCAGGCCCTTGGCCTCCAACAACATTTGTGAACTCACGCCACAGCCCCCACATGCAGTGCCGCAGCCTTCTCGGCGATTTTCTCGAAGGTCTTGCCGCTGCCGAAATACACTTCCTGCACCTTCGGGTGGTCGCGGATTTCGAGCGGCTTGCCCTGCGCGATGAGCCGGCCGCGGGCCAGCACGATCATGCGGTCGGCATAGGCGAAGACCACGTCCATGCTGTGTTCGGTGAACAACACGGCCATGCCGCGGTCGACGACGAGTTGTTTGGTCAGGGCCATCAGTGCGTTGCGTTCCTTCGGCGCCATGCCGGCGGTGGGTTCGTCCATCAGCAAGAGCTTCGGGCTGTTGGCCATGGCGATGGCGAGCTCGACACGTTTCACGTCGCCGTAGGCCAGCTCGCTGCAGGGCCGGTCGGCCTGGGCCTGCATGCCGACCTGGTCGAGCAGGGCCAACGCTTCGGCACGTTTGTGGTCGGCGGCGCGGCGCCACATCGAAAACAGCTTGCCGTCGTGCGACAGCAGGGCCATCTGCACGTTCTCCACCACGGTCAGCGAAGCAAAGGTTTCGGCGATCTGGAAGGTGCGGCCCACACCCATGCGCCAGATGGCGCGCGGCTTGCGCCCAACCAGTTCCTGGCCGTCGAAGACGATCGAGCCCTGGTCGGCCCGGAGCTGGCCGTTGACCATGTTGAAGGTGGTGGACTTGCCCGCGCCGTTCGGGCCGATCAGTGCCAGCAGTTCACCGGCCTGCAGTTCGAAGCTGATGCCGTCCACGGCCTTCACGCCGCCGAAGGACTTGCCGAGGTTTTCCACTTTGAGCAGACTCATGTCTTGACCTCCTCGACCTTGACAGGTGCGCGGCGCAGCTTGTCGGCCATCTGTTTCGCAAAGCCTGCGATGCCCTGCGGGAACAGCAGCACCAGCAGCAGGATGATGCCACCGAGCATGGCCCGCCAGTAGTCGGTGTTGCGTGCCACGGTGTCGTGCAGCCAGGTGAAGGTGACCGCGCCGACCACCGGCCCGGCCAGGGTCTGCACGCCGCCGAGCAGCACCATCACCAGGCCGTCGACCGACTTGCCCACGCTCATGGTCTCGGGCGAAATGCTGCCCTTGGAAAACGCATAGAGCGAACCTGCGAGGCCCGCCACCGCGCCCGCGATGATGAAGGCCACCCACTGCATGCGTTTCACGTCGATGCCGATGGCGTCGGCCCGCAGCACCGAGTCGCGGCTGGCACGCAATGCATAACCAAAGGGCGAGAACAACACGCGGCGCAGCCACCACACGCCGGCCGCCACCAACGCCAGCGTGAGCCAGTAATACACACGCTTGTCGGAAAGCCATTCGGCCGGCCACACGCCGGTGAGGCCATTGCTGCCGCCGGTGAAAGCGTCCCACTGGTAGGTGACGGCCCAGGTGATCTGCGCGAAGGCCAGCGTCAGCATCGCCAGGTAGACGCCCGACAGCCGCACGGCGAACCAGCCGAAGATGAAGGCGCCGATGGCGGCAACCAGGGGTGCGACCACCAGCGCCAGCTCCATCGGCAGGCCACTGGCGCGCACCAGCAGCGCGGCGCCGTAGGCACCGAGGCCGAAGTACGCGGCATGGCCGAAGGAATGCATGCCGGCAGGCCCCATGATGAAGTGCAGGCTGGCGGCAAACAGCGCGGCAATCAGCAGGTCGATCATCAGCACCATGGTGTAGGGTGCGTCGGCGGTGAGCAGCGGCATGGCCGCCAGCACCAGGCCGAACAAGGCCGCGGCGACCACGTAGGTCTTGCTCGCGCGGCGCAGCGGCTCTTCCTGCATGCCCACATAACGGCTCGGCGCCTGCGGCCGGCCGAACAGGCCCCACGGCCGCCACACCAGCACCACCGCCATCACCAGGAAGTCGACCACCAGCGTCAGCTTGGAAAACGAGATGCTGATGCCGAAGAGCTCGACGACACCGAGCCAGATGCACACCGCCTTGATCTCGGCGATCAGCAGCGCGGCCGCGTAGGCCCCGGGGATCGAGCCCATGCCGCCGACCACCACCACCACGAAGGCCGAGCCGATGGTGTTGAGGTCCAGCTCCAGCGTGGCCGGCTCGCGCGGCAGTTGCAGGGCGCCGCCGAGGCCGGCCAGCAAGGCGCCGAGCGCGAACACCGCGGTGAACAGCCAGGCCTGGTTGATGCCGAGGGCGCTGACCATCTCGCGGTCTTGCGTGGCGGCACGCACCAGGGTGCCGAAACGCGTGCGCGTGAGCAGCAGCCAGACCAGGCCGAGCACGATCGGGCCGACCACGATCAGGAACAGGTCGTAGCTCGGGAACTGCCGACCGAGAATCTGCACCGAGCCCGACAGGCCGGGCGCCCGCGGGCCGAGCAGCTCGTCGGGCCCCCAGAGCCACAGCACCGCGTCCTTGATCACCAGCACCAGGGCAAAGGTGGCCAGCAGTTGAAACAGTTCGGGCGCCTTGTAGATGCGGCGCAGCAGCACCACCTCGATCAGCGCGCCGAACACCCCCACGGCCAGCGCCGCCAGCACCAGCGCCGGCCAGAAGCCCAGGCCGGTGCCCAGCCTGTCGACCAGGGTGTAGGCGAGGTAGACCCCGACCATGAAGAACGAGCCGTGCGCGAAGTTCACGATGCGCGTGACGCCGAAGATCAGCGACAGCCCCGCGGCCACGAAGAACAGCGAAGACGCGCCAGCCAGCCCGTTGAGCAATTGAACGATGAAACCCGAAAAACTCATGACTTGGACGTGGCTCTTGTTGGTTCGAGGTCAAAAATCGCGTCAGCCGATCCACCGTCGTGGCGCGACTGTCTTTTCCAGGGACACCGCGGAACGGGCTTTGCCCGGCCGCTGGTGTCGCCCCCTGCAAGGGGGTGGGCGGCTACACAAAGTGAGCCAACCTGGGGGTGTTCAATCCTTCGAGCGCGACTTCGCCACTTCGGCGGCCGGCGGCTGGAACTTGGCACCGTCGAGGTAGGTGTAGTCCACCATCACACCCTTGCCGCCCTCGTTCTTGGTCTTGCCGACGAAGGCGCCCATGGTCGACTGGTGGTCTTCGGCGCGGAAGCTGATCTTGCCGAACGGCGTGTCCACCGGCAGACCCTTGAAGGCTTCGACCAGCTTGGCGCTCTCAAGGCTCTTGGCCTTGGCGACGCCGGCGGCCGCGGCCTTGATCATGGTGTAGCCGACCACCGAGCCCAGGCGCGGGTAGTCCTTGTACTTGTCGTGGTAGGCCAGGAAGAAGGCCTTGTGTTCCGGCGTCTGGATGCCGTACCAGGGGTAGCCGGTGACGAGCCAGCCGTTCGGCGTCTCGTCCTTCAGCGGGTCGAGGTATTCGGGCTCGCCGGTCAGCACGCTCACCACCTCGCGGTCCTTGAACAGGCCACGGGTGTTGCCTTCACGCACGAACTTCGACAGGTCGGCGCCGAACAGCACATTGAAGATCGCATCGGGCTTGGCATCGGCCAGGGCCTGCGCCACGCTGCCGGCGTCGATCTTGCCCAGCGGCGTGGCCTGCTCGCCGACGAACTCCACGTCGGGCTGCGCGGCCTTCAACAGTTGCTTGAAAGCAGCCACGGCGGACTGGCCGTATTCGTAGTTGGGGTAGACCACGGCCCAGCGCTTCTTCTTGAGCTTGACGGCCTCGGGTACCAGCATCGCGGCCTGCATGTAGGTGCCGGGGCGCAGGCGGAAGGTGTATTGGTTGCCGCCCTGCCAGGTCATCTTGTCGGTGAGTGGTTCGCCGGCCAGGAAGAAGAACTTCTTCTGCTTGGCGAAGTCGGCCACGGCCAGGCCGGTGTTCGACAAAAAGGTGCCGGTCAGGATGTCGATCTTCTCGCGCGACACCAGTTCCTCGGCCACGCGCACGGCATCGCCGGGGTTGGCGTTGTCGTCGCGGATGACGAGTTCGAGCTTCTTGCCGAGCACGCCTCCCTTGGCGTTGATCTCGTCCACGGCCAGCTCCATGCCCTTCTTGTAGGGCTCGAGAAAGGCCGGCTGCGCCTTCCAGCTGTTGACCTCGCCGATCTTGATCACACCCTGGGCCACATTTTGGGCATAAACCGCGGGCAACAAGGCCAGCGCGGCGGCGGTGTAGAACAGGGGACGCAACAACTTCATGGCAAAACTCCTGGAAGGTTCAAGAAAAGTTCGGAAACACGCAACAGAAAAAATGGCAGCCTAGCGCAGGCCGTCCTGGCCAACGATTTCATTCGCCTGCAGCCCGCCGATGCGCGCCAGCGGACGGCCGCTGTCGGTCACCACCACGGCCACCACGATCTCGCGGGCGCGGGGCGCGTCGGCCACGCGGGCCTCCATGGCATCGAAATGGCTGCGCACATAGGCCGCGTCCTTGTGGCCCAGCGGCACGTCGATGGCCGTGCCCAGACCGCCGATCTTCTTGGCCGAAGGCACCAGGGCCGCGCCCTTTTCCACGGCCTTGCGCAGCGGCGCGCCGAGCTTGGGGTGCAGGATGGCCGCGGCATGCTCCAGTTCGCCGGCCTCGCCGACGATGGCCGCCTTGCCGTAGCTCTGCGCGGCGCCGGGCGCGATGCCCAGCGCCTTGACGCACTTCTCGCCGAGCAGGCCGCCGAGCTCTTCGCCGATGGCCACCAGCTTGTCGAGGTTTTCGGCATAGGCGCCGGCATAGGGGTTGTCGATCACGGCCATGGCCAGCGCGCGGCGTGTGGGCGGGTTCACGGCCTGGCCCATTTCGATGCGGACCTCGTCGACCTGGACGATGATTTTGCGGATATTGGCAAGCATGTTTGTCTCTTTGAAAATAGGTTGATCAGGCGCGGTTCAGCGAAGGCCGTCCCAGCGGGTAATCCCCCCTGGCTCCAGGCCGCCGACGCGCGAATGCACGCGCGCACCCGAGGCCATGGTCAGGATGTAGACGATCTCGTCGGCCGCCGGCGCCCCGGGCACACGCACCTCGATGGCGTCGAAATGGCTGCGCACATAACTCGCGTTGATGTGGGTCAGCGGCACGTCGAGCGCGGTGCCGGGCGCACCCACCTTCTTGGTCGACGGCACGATGGACAAGGCATTGCCGGGTTGACCGGTTTTTTCTTCGGCCTGGCCATTGACATAGGCATTGCGGTCGCCCTTCCAGCCCAGCAGTTCGCGCATGGCATAACCGCCGGGCACATGCCACAACGCACCATGTTCGAGCTCGCCGGCCGCACCGACCACCGCGCCCTTGCCGTAGCTGGCGATGCGCTCGACCGGCAACTGCATCGCGGCCAGCAGCTTGTGCGCCATGTCGATGCCGACCGGCTGCAGCGCTTCCATCATCGGCAGGATGTCGGGCTCATAACGACCGGCGAATGGGTTGGTAAGCACCACGCCGATGGCGCCGCGCACCAGCGGCACGGCGGCCACCGGGCCGAATTCGTGCTTGATTTCTTCCACGTGGGTGAAGATGCGTCGGATGGTGATCATGGAATGAAAGGCTCTCTTGATTTCATTAAGCAAATACTGAACCAACTTGCGGCGGAGATGCGCCGTCCAAGCCCGGAGTATGGGCCGAACCGCCCGCGCCGAGGCTGCGGGTTTGCGCCCATTGCCCCTGGCAAACCAGCGTGGCCGACCACAACAACCCGGCCTGCCGCAAGGACTCGGCCTTGGCCAGCCCCGCGGCCAGGGCTTCGCGCACCAGCACCTCGGGCAGGCGCGGCACCTCGACCGTGACGGCAATGTCGCCAAGGTCGGTGTCGTCCTTGAGTGTGTTGGCCGGGCGCCGCGCGATGCCGGGGTGCAGCACGTTCACCGCGTTGGCCACCACGGTGGCGGCCGCATCGGCCTCGGCCGCGGTGGCGGCCAAGATGGTCACGCTGTCGGCAATGCCGAGCGAAAAGCTGCGGCCGCGCCAACCGCTGGTGGCCACGCCGCGCGCGGGGGATTCATAGGCCAGCACACACTGCGCGTCGGTGCGCAGCCCCTGCGGGTCTTCGGCCGCCTCGGCCACGGCCTGGCCCCAGCGCCCCAGGTCGGCAAACAGGCCGATGCGCACCGTATGGCCCGGCGTGAGGTACAGCGCGATATCGCCACCATTGTTGACCCAGGCGCGGTCTACACCGGGGCGGTGGTAACAGGCGATCAGCTCTTGCGCCACGGCGCCGGCCACCGCCGCCATCGGCGTGATGTAGTCGGCGCGGTACGGCGCACAGGCCGCCCACATGCGGCGCGCCACCCGGCCATCGAGCCGGCTGGCGGCGCTGGGCAGCGGCCCGCTTGGCGGCAAGGGCTGGCGCAAGGCCTTGAGTTCGGCCACGAGTTCGGGCAACAGGGTGTAGAAGCGCTGCCAGGCGGCGTCATGCGCGAGCTGCACAGCCAACGGCTCACCTTCGGCGCCGATCACGATGTCCATCGGTCCATGCTGGAAATGCCAGCGGTCGCCGGCCAGGCGTGTGCGTTGGGCTGGCATGGCGGGTGCTCAGCCCAGCAGTGGTGGCTGGCCCAGCGGCCATGGATTGGCCTCCAGGTTTTGTGTCCACAAACGGGCGGTGGGCGCACCCTCGTTGTGCCATGCACCGGCTTGCAACACCTGCTCCAGGCTGCGCACATGCGCCATGTGCCCGCCCAGGCGCTGGTAGTCGTCAAGCCGCATGCTGAATTCGATCGGCGCCACGATGGCCGGCGTGGGCACGGTGCCAAAACTCTTGTCGGGCATGCGCAGCACATCGGCCATCACGGTGATGCCGCCGCCGGGCCACACATAGGCCGGCGCGCCGCCGCAGGTCACGTTGACCAGGGCCTGCTTGATGGCACGGGTGAGCAGCACCGGGTTTTCGGTGACGCCGGCACGCAGGCTGCCGCCGGCACCGCCGAGAAACAGCACGGTGCACAGCGATGGTTCGCAGTTCTCGCCGATGCGGTCGATGATGTGCTGCACCGCCGCCGGCATGGCTTGCGCCACCGGCTCCAGCGCGTCGTTGAGCACATACCAGGCCGCGTGTTCGCCGGTGGTGGAAGTCATCAGCAGGCGCATGCCGGGGCGGGCCACTTCAGAGTCCCAGCCTTCGATGATGGACAGCGGATCGGCGATGTCGGTGCCGCCCCAGCCCGTGCCCGGGTTGGCCACCTGGAAATAACGCCCCGGCGTGGACTTGCGCCCGCGCATCTGGATGCCCGAGCGCGGCATGTCGAGACAGCGGCCGGCCTGGTGCTCGGTCAGCACGCCGGTGATGTGATCGTCCACCACCACCACTTCGTCGGCCTGGCCGAACAACTGCTTGGCGAAGATGCCCACCGCCGCCGAACCGCAGCCCACACGCATGCGCTGCTCTTCCACGCCGTTGACGATGGGCGGCCGGCCGGCCTGCACCACGATCTGCGAGCCGCCGTCGATGGTCAGCTCCACCGCCTGCTTGTTGCCCAGCGCCTCCATCATCTGCACGGTGATACGGCCTTCCTTCTTGCTGCCGCCGGTGAGGTGGTGCACACCGCCGAGCGACAACATCTGCGAGCCGTATTCGGCGGTGGTGACGTGGCCGACCACCTCGCCCTTGCAGCGCACATTGGCCTGCTCGGGGCCGAGATAACGGTCGGTGTCGATCTTGATCTTGAAGCTGCAGTAGCTGAAGATGCCTTCGGTGACCACGGTCACCATGTCCACGCCCTGCGCCTTTGACGCGACGATGAAGGGCGCGGGCTTGTAGTCGGGGTAGGTGGTGGAGGCGCCCACGCCGGTCACGAAAACCTCGTCGGCGCGCAGCAGGTCGCCGTTCCAATCTGGTGCACCGGTGTCCTCCGTGGTGCGCCCCGCAAAGGACACCAACGGCGCCTGCACATCGGCCACTGCGCGGCGCAGCAGCACCACCGGGTCGACGCGCACCAGGGTGCCGCCCTGGTTGGCGTAACGGTCGCAGGCACCGCTACGGCCGTCGGAGATCTGGCACAGCACCGGACAGGCATTGCACTCGATCTTGTCGGTGGTCATGCGCTCGTTGCGCGGCCGGGCCCGCTCGAGCACCTGAGGTTCAACGGCGGCCTCCATCGCGGGCAATCCATCGGTTTTGGTGTGTTCAGTCATCGTGGTCGGAAAGCCAGGCTCGGGTGGAAGAAGTACTTGTACCGAAGTCTCAACTTATGTAGCATTCACTTAAATTTAATGTTGCAAACGCTACATTTCTTGATTTTCGGCAATTTAGCATAAGCATCTGCGTATCGCAATCTATAACTTTTCCTAAGCTTCAAATTCTTCAAAACCCAACCTCATCCGGAGCAAACTGACAAATGAGTGCATTCAATGAAGAGCGCGTTCTGAGCGTTCACCACTGGACCGACAAGCTGTTCACCTTCACCACCACGCGCGATCCGTCGCTGCGTTTCTCGAACGGCCATTTCACGATGATCGGCCTCAAGACCGAAACCGGCAAGCCGCTGCTGCGGGCCTACAGCATCGTCAGCGCCAACTACGAGGAACACCTCGAGTTCCTCAGCATCAAGGTGCCCGACGGCCCGCTGACCTCCAGGCTGCAGCACATCCAGGTGGGCGACGGCATCATCGTCGGCAAGAAGCCCACCGGCACACTGCTGATCGACTACCTGCTGCCGGGCAAGCGGCTCTACATGTTTTCCACCGGCACGGGTCTTGCACCGTTCATGAGCGTGATCCACGACCCCGCCACCTACGAGAAATACGACGAGCTGATCCTGGTGCACGGCGTGCGCCAGGTGGAAGAGCTGGCCTACCACGACCTGCTGACCGAACACTTGCCGCAGCACGAGATCCTCGGCGAGATGGTGCGCGCCCAGTTGCGCTACTACCCCACCGTGACGCGCGAAGCCTTCCACACCATGGGCCGCGTCACCGAGCTGCTGGAAAACGGCAAGCTCGCCAAGGACCTCGGCCTGCCCGACCTCGACCCCGCCACCGACCGCGCCATGATCTGCGGCAGCCCCGCGATGCTGCGCGACCTGAAGGTCTATCTGGAGGAGCTCGGCTTCAACGAGGGCAACACCTCGCGGCCGGGTGACTTCGTGATCGAACGCGCCTTCGCCGAACAATAGACCCGAGACTGCATGTCCAGCACTTCCAGCCCCGTCAAGCCCGGCCGCCAGCCCGTCGCCACCAAAGCCGCGTCGGCCGGCGCCAATGGCAAAGCCACCAAGGCCGCCAAGCCAGGCGTTCGCGAGCAAAACGCCCAGGCCACGCGTGACAACATCCTGCGCGCGGCGGCCAAGGTGTTTGCCAAACACGGCTACGACGGCGGCAGCGTCGAGAAGATCTCCACCGCGGCCAAGTCGTACGACCGCATGATCTACTACTACTTCGGCAGCAAGGAAGGCCTGTACATCGAAGTGCTGGAAGACGCCTACCGGCGCATGAACGACGCCGAGTCCAAGCTCGCGCTCGACGAGCAGCGGCCGCTGGAAGCGCTGCGGGCGGTGATCGGCTTCGTGCTCGGCTACTACCGCAAGAACCCGGCTTTCATCACCCTGCTCAACACCGAGAACCTGCACAAGGGCCGGCACATCGGCAAGTCGCTCAGGGCCCGTGAATACTCTTCGCCGGCCATCGCCATCATCGGGCGCATCCTGGAGGAAGGCGTGGCGCAGAAGCTCTTTCGCATCGACTTGCAAACGCGCGACGTGTACCTGATGATCGCCTCGATGGGCTATTTCTACATCGCCAACCGGCACACGCTCTCGGCCTTCCTCGGCGAAAACCTCGAAGCGCCGGAGGCCGTAGCGCATTGGGAAAACTTCGTCACCGAAACCGTGCTGCGTACGGTCAAGCTCTGATCCACCCCACGACACACCCCACGAGAGAACACCATGGCAGAAATCGCAACCGGCGGAAAGTCCGGCAAAGTCGTCATCCAGAACATCGGCCTGCTGCTGTCGGGCGACATCGACCAGCCCATCCTGGACGCCGACACCATCGTCGTCCATGACGGCCTGATCACCGCGGTCGGCAAGGCCAAGGACTGCGACACCTCGGAGGCCCGCACCGCGATCGACGCGCGCCAGACCTGCGTGGCGCCAGGCCTGATCGACAGCCACGTGCACCCGGTGTTCGGCGACTGGACGCCGCGGCAAAACCAGCTCGGCTGGATCGAGTCGACCATGAACGGCGGCGTGACCACCATGATCTCGGCCGGCGAAGTGCACCTGCCCGGCCGGCCCAAGGACATCGTCGGCCTGAAGGCGCTGGCCATCACCGCGCAGCGCGCCTTCGACAACTTCCGCCCCGGCGGCGTGAAGGTGATCGCCGGCGCACCCATCATCGAAAAAGGCATGGTCGAACAGGACTTCAAGGACCTGGCCGAAGCCGGCGTGGGCCTGCTCGGCGAAGTCGGCCTGGGCTCGGTGAAGGCCGGCTACGAAGCACAGCAGATGGTGGCCTGGGCACGCAAGTACGGCATCCAGAGCACCATCCACACCGGCGGCCCGTCGATCCCCGGTTCGGGCCTGATCGACAAGGACGTGGTGCTGGAAGCCGACGCCGACGTCATCGGCCACATCAACGGCGGCCACACCTCGCTGTCCGAAGCCCATGTGTGCGAGCTCTGCGAGAAGTCATCGCGCGCCATCGAGATCGTGCACAACGGCAACGAAAAAGTGGCCATCGCCGCCGCGCAGGCTGCACTCCAACTCAAGTGCCCGCACCGCGTGATCCTCGGCACCGACGGCCCCGCGGGCTCGGGCGTGCAGCCGCTGGGCATGCTGCGCATGATCGCGCTGCTGTCCAGCCTGGGCAACATCCCGGCCGAGCTGGTGTTCTGCTTCGCCACCGGCAACACCGCACGCATCCGCAAGCTCAACTGCGGTCTGATCGAAGTCGGCCGCGCGGCGGACTTCGTGTTCCTCGACAAGGCCCAGCACACCGCCGGCCGCGACATCCTGGACAGCGTGCAGCTCGGCGACATTCCGGGCGTGGGCATGGTGATGATCGACGGCATCGTGCGCTGCGAACGCAGCCGGAACACGCCGCCGGCGACCACGGTGCCGACATACGTGCAGCACTGAAGGCTCCACCCGGTCAACCGGGACGCATCGCCTCACGCAAGAACTCGGGGGCATCGGCTGCAGCATGAAGTACCGTTGCCTGCCCCCCGATGAGGCATGAGACAGAGCGCCAGCCCAAAACGGCCATTTCAGAAAGCCGCAACTGATCTGGCGAGATCAGCGAAGTACGCGAGCGGGTCACGTAGCAGAGCAAATCCACACCTGCCTTGACCTCACGATAGATCGCACTCGCGGCAAGTTCGGCCGCCTTGTCTCGAACCAGTGCATAACCGCTCGCAGGAGAAGGAACGTCGTAGACGAACCCGTGTCAATATGACCTGCTGCACCTACCCCCAAGAGATCAGCGAGCAACGAGGTAGGTATGACCAAGCCCCATCAATCCGAGGTATCCGAGTGGTCTTCTATATATCTATCTCAGCCTGATGCGCTAAAACCAATGCGTCGAGACTGGCAAAGGTAAAGTCAAACTTGGGCGTACCTGCAGGCGGCATTCCTTTTTCCCATTCTTTGCTGGCATTGCCGCGATCGATCCACGCTGTTGCGAATCCGAACTTGCTTGCCGGCTCATGATCGTGGAAGACACTTTGAGCAACGTGAAGGGTCTCCGCTGCAGTCACTCCGAAGTCAAGGTCCAGGACCTGCACCAAATACTCAAAGCTATGAGGGTCGGGCTTGTAGACGCCAATATCTTGGGCCGTAACAATTGCGTCGAAAACCACTTGCAACCTTGCATTACTTGAACGAAAAGATAACCGGTCTACGTTCGACAGGATCACGAGCTTATGATGTTGCTTCAGATGTCTCAACGCTCGCACAGAGTCCGAAAACTCTGGCCAATCTGGTACGGATGCACCAAAGATATTGGCCTCTTCGTTAGTGCAATGAACCTCCCATTCATTTGCCAGCCGCTTGTAGACGTACGACAACACTTGGGGATACAACATGCCTGGTGTCAATTGTTCCTGAGAGGCCTCATGCTGCGCATAGCTCTCCAATACTTGATCGCGAGTTTGGGGCGAACCAAGCCGCTGAAGAAGCGGCTCGAGGGCCCTGTAGATCCCGGATTCCCAGTCAATCAAAGTGCCGTAGCAGTCGAAGGTCAGTACCTTGAAGTCCGAGAGTTTCATGTGTTGTCCGTGTTTAACGTTCAGGAGAATACGTGCACGATGGATGCGCGAACTCGGTCGACCAACACGTCAATATCCGCTTCGGTGTAGTTCAGCGAGGGAGCGAACCCGAGAATATCGTCACCGAAAGCGCGGAAGACGAGCCCGTTTTCCAAAGCATGCTCGAGAATGCGTTGGCCGGTACGCAGCGATGGGTTCGGTTTTGCCTTGGTCACCTTGTCGGCGACCAACTCAACGGCGGCCAACATGCCTCGGATTCGGACTTCTCCGACGCAGGGGAGCGCTTCCAACTCGCGAAGCTTTGTTTCAAAGTAGCGACCGACACGTTGTCCGTTTTCCAGCAACCCACCATCGGTATACAGATCCAGCACGGCGTTGGCGACGGCTGCGCTGACCGGGTGCCCGGCATACGTCTGGCCATGGCCGAATGGTGTCCCGTCACTGCCACCATCCGCAATACCTCGGTAGAGCTTTTCGGAGATCAGCGTAGCACTCATCGGTGCATAGCCAGCAGTCAAACCCTTCGCGAGGGTGAGAACGTCAGGACTGACACCCTCTGCAGCAGTGGCGAACATGGGACCTGTACGACCAAAGCCGGTGATCACTTCATCGACAATCAGAAGGATTCCAAGTTCGTCACAGGTTTTGCGCATAGCGGCCAGGAAACCCTTGGGAGGAACGATCACGCCGCCAGAGCCTTGGATAGGTTCGCAAATGAATGCTGCGACGTTTTCAGGGCCGAGTTCTGCAACTTTCGCTTCCAGGGCGTGAACCGTGCTCATCAGCACGGCGGCTTCATCAGGGCCTTCAGGGTGTCGATATGGATACGGCGAAGGGATGTGGTGTTGTTGTGGACCTGGAACGTCAAAGTACCGGTGAAACAGCGGTAGTGCGGTAAGGCCACTGCCGACCGCCGAACTCCCATGGTAGCCACGTTCCAGTCCGATGAAATGTTTTTTGGTGGGTTTACCGATGGCGTTGAAGTAGTACCGGACGGTGCGGATGGCTGTGTCCACCGCATCGGAGCCGCCTTGGCCAAAGAGAACGCGGGTCAAACCCTCGGGCGCATGGGAAATCAACCGCCCCGCCAGCCGGATCGCCGGTTCGCTTGCGAAGTGAAAGTAGCCTGTCGCATAGGGCAACTTCTTCATTTGGTTATTTGCGGCTTCAACAACAGATTTTTGCCCGTAACCGACGTTGACGCACCAGAGCCCAGAAAATGCGTCCTGCACCCTTTTGCCGCTGACATCGGTGAGGTGAATACCATCGGCCGACTCCCAGATAGTCGCCCCGCGCTTTTCATGTTGATTGAGAGCAACCACTGGGTGAACCCAATGGCGTCGATCAATCTCCGTCAGCTCTGCAATCGTGTTCGAATTGGTCATAACAGCTCCTTGGTTTAGCTTAGAAAATTTCTGCGCCCAGAGGCACTTGGCGCTCTGGCGTCAGAAGCACCGGCGCGCCTGTTTCGCTGCACGCACCTAGAACGAGAACTTGGGACTCGAAGCCACCGATCCGGATGGAACCGAGGTTCATCGCGCAAATAACTTCTCGACCAATCAACGATTCGGCGGTGTAGAGCTCCGTGTATTGGCCGCTGGACTTGCGGTCGCCTAATTCGCCGAAATTAATAAGCAGCTTGTAGGCAGGCACTCGCGCTTTGGTGTTCAGTTGCGCATCAATGATGCGTCCGACACGCAGTTCGAGTCGCTCGAATGCGGATGGGTCTGTCGTCATGGCTTGAGGTCCTTGATGAGGTTCTGGTAGGGTAAAAATTTCCCGGGATTAAGCAGGTTTTTGGGATCAAAGGCTTGCTTCACCCTCCAGGCCATTTCCAGCTCAACCCGTGACTTGACATACAGAAGCTCATCTCGCTTGGCAACCCCGACGCCATGCTCAGCGGAAATTGAGCCCTGCATCTTCATGGCGAGCGCGTCCACCGCGTTGTTGATTGCGGCACCCGCCCGTGCCAGAAATTCGTTCGCAGATTCACTGCCCGGCCGTAAGGGGTTGAAATGCACATTGCCATCGCCGACGTGTCCGTAAATCACCATTCGCGCATCGGGTGCGATCTCTAATACGCTTGCTGAAGCCTCGGCGATAAATGATGGTATTTGCGAAAGTGGCACCGAGATGTCGCAACGGACGCTTCCTCCCGCCCGGGTTTGGGCATCGGAGATTTCTTCCCGGATACGCCAGAACTCGATGGCATGAGCTTCAGCCTTCGCTACCGCGGCGTCTCGTATCGTTCCATCCTCAAGTCCACTTTGCATCAACTCGTAGAAGTCGTTTTCCATCTCCTCCAGTGAGCGACTTGAGGCAAGTTCGACCAATACATACCAAGGAGACTTAACCGCAAGTGGTGGACGGGCGCCAGATAGGTGTGCCAGCACCAAATCCAGTGCCGCCTCAGAGATCAGTTCGAAAGCAACGACATCCTGTCCCACCCGTTCGCGAAGGACCGTAAAGAATGCAAGTGCATGAGCCGGTGTTTTGAACCCCAGAAAACCGGTGGTCACGGAATGTGGCTTGGGGAAAAGCTTCAAGACCACAGCGGTCACGATCCCAAGAGTTCCTTCCCCCCCAATAAACAGATGCTTGAGGTCGTATCCTGTGTTGTCTTTGCGCAGCGCGCGTAGCCCGTCCCATACATCGCCATTGGGAAGGACGACTTCTACGCCGAGCACCAACTCGCGCATGTTGCCGTAACGCACGACGGCAGTTCCGCCAGCATTTGTAGACAGATTGCCGCCGATTTGACAACTCCCTTCGGATCCTATTTGCAGTGGAAATACCCGCTCAATCGCGTCTGCTTGCTCGCGAGCTTGCTTCAGGGTGACGCCCGCCTCAACAACCATGGCATCGTTCACCGCGTCAACGGAGCGAACGCGATTCATGCGGGACAGATTCAAGATGACCTCGGAACCGGACGCGTCAGGGACAGCACCTCCCAAGAGCGATGTGTTTCCGCCTTGAGGGACAACCGGAATGTCGTTGGCGTAGCAATACGCCATCACCTGGCTCACCTGAGCGGTGTCGGCTGGCCGGATCACCGCGAGGGCTTTACCTTGATAGATACCACGGTAATCCTTTGTATAGCCTGCGGTGTCGGCCTCGCCCGAAATGCAGTTGGCGGACCCGACCAGCGCCGACAGAATTTCAAGATGTGAAGTAGGCATGCAGCTAATTTAACGGACTGCTCCCTTTGCAAATATGTGCGAATCACAGCATTTACTGGCATGATTCTTCTATTAATCATTTTAAGGAGACGTGGTTTGCGCTTTGATGAAGCACTTCAGCTGCCGCCGCTCAATAGGGGCGTAGTTGTGTCTGCCGATGCACATCTAAATCAGGAAATCTCCTGGGTCCAGGTAGTCGACCATCCCGACATTGAGGCCTGGGTCGAAAAAGGGCATTTGCTATTGAGTACCGGATATAGCTGGCCGAAGACCGGGGCAGCGGCGGCCGTGATTATCGAAAAGCTTGCTGCAAAAGGGGTCGCAGGTGTGGTTCTCGCAGTGCCGCATTTTGTCGAGCACTTCCCCGCCGAGAGCATCGAGGCTGCGAACCAACATGGGTTCCCTTTGATCGAGGTGCCCTGGGAGGTGCCTTTCAGCGAAATCACCCAGTGCGTTCATCGCGAGCTACTTTCCCAACAAAGCCGGTCTCTGGAACGGTCCGATCAGATTCATCGTCAGTTAACGGAAGCAGCTGTGTCCGGTGACGGACTTCAGGATGTCGCGCAGGTCCTGGGGGGCGTTCTCGATCGCAGCGTACAAATTTACTCCATACAAGGAACGTTGCTGGCCGACTTCATCGCATCACCCTGTGGAACTCATAACCCGCCCTTCGCGTCTAGCGTGTTCCTTGCGCTGTCGGCCGGAGGGGGGATCAAGGTTATGGACTCGCAGACGCGAGCTGTTCGCTGGCACCCGCGTCCTTCTCGTCTTGCGACCAAAACGCAGAGTGTCGTTGGAAGTGTTGTTCGAAGTCGAACAGAGCGCCTTGGCTACGTGCTGGTGGCCGAGGGCAATCCCCCGCTTAACGAGATCGATCTTCGTGCCATCGAACACGCTGCAACAGTGGCTGCACTGCAGATTTCGCATCAGCGCGAACTATCCGCACAGGAAACCCGCATGGGTCACGCCCTGGTGGCATCTTTGATTGAGGGCCAGTTTGACGCAAAACCAAACACTTTGGAGCGCTCCCGGTTGGCCGGTTGGGACGATGAAATCGAGTATCGGCTCGCATCCATCCTCATGGATGAGCCCAACCCCCTGTCGAATGAGGGCTTCCGCCGACGCGAGGCGTTGGCACTGGCGCTGTCTCGAGTTATTCAGATCAAGGGAGCAACCCCGCTGATCAGTCTATCGGCGAATCAAATTCATGCCTTGCTTCCGGAGGGTTTCGATTTCCAGTGGCTGTGGACAGAAATCGCCGCAAAGAAAGCCGCGATGGGGGTCAGTCAGGCCCATCGGGGTGTGGAAGGCATGCACATGGCGGGAAAGGAAATCATGGATTTGATGGCGCATGTGCGGCCAGGGCGAATTCACTATTTCGACGAAGCCATCTTTCCGCGCGTTCTCGCAGGAGATCCAAAAGCAAGGAAGATGTTCATCGACAAACTTTTTGGCCGTGTGGGAACCGACAAGCGAAGCCAGCATTTGCTTGATACGGCGATGGCACTTGCGGACGAGGGATTCAATCTCCAGCGCGCGGCTGATCGGTTGAATGTGCACATCAGCACCTTGCGATATCGTCTCGGCAAGTTGGCCGAAGTCACGGGACTTGATCTGGACACCGTCGAAGGACGTTTTCGACTCCAATATGGCGTGCGACTTTATCTTGCGGAACAGCCCTAACCGGCCAGAAGCCTCTTCACCAGATCTGGTGTATTTTTGACGCTGTATTTGCGAAGCAATCGCGTCTTGTAAACATCCACCGTGCGGGGGCTGATGTCCAATGTTCTCGCGACTTCCTTGCCGGTCTTGCCCTCAATCAGCAACGCAGCAATATCCCGTTCACGCGAGGTCATGGAACCTCGCAGCGCAGAGTTGACCTTTCTCTCGGTCGACAGATCCGTGAAGGCCCAGATGGTATCGGCGTGAGGGTCCTCTGGCGTGTACGTGAAGCCACTCACGTGCACCCAGAACAACTCGCCATTCGTTCGCCGCATCACCCGGTCATCCGAGAACGTCAGTTGTTTGGCTAGCACTGGCGCGATGCGATCGCCAGTTTGCTCGAAGTGACTTTGAGTGGGATAGAGCTGTTCGAAGGTCGTGCCCACGAAGGCGTCCATCTCGCCCCGAAACATCTTCGCAAACGCGCGATTGCAGTCCACGATGACACGATTTCGTCCAAGCGCTTGCCCCACAGGCGCATCCTGAAATGCGCGACGGTAGTCAATCGCCGCAGGCTTTTCAACTGAAATTTGCCCCATCAATGAATTTCCTCGTTTAAAAAAACACTTAAGTGTTTAACACCTATTGTAGTAAGAGTATGTGGATCTTAGACTCTTACTACATTAAGTGCCGAGAGAGCCCCATGTCAATTTTTGTGCTGCGCAATGCCAACGTCCTTGATCTTGAAGAGGGTGTGTTGGTGGATGGGATGGATGTCGTTGTTATCGACGGTCACATAGCGGATGTTGGACGCGGGTTAGCCGACCCTTCCGGCACTGACGCCGTGTACGACCTGAAGGGCCTGACGCTCATGCCTGGTCTGATTGACTGCCACGTTCACGTTACCGCCTCAACTGTGAATCTCGGCGCTTCCGCCAAGTTGCCCAACGCACTCGCGCTGATCCGGTCTTTGCCGATCTTGAAAGGAATGCTTTCACGAGGCTTCACCAGTGTGCGTGATGCAGGCGGGGGCGACTGGGCGCTGGCCCAGGCAGCCAAGGACTGGCTCATCGAATCTCCTCGCCTGTTCCCTTCGGGAAAGGCGCTGTCCCAAACAGGTGGACATGGAGACTTCCGTGCCCGTAGCGACCAGCTTGAGCCATGTGCTTGTTCGTTCCGCATCGGCAACATCGGACGGGTGGTCGATGGCGTGGACGACGTTCGCCGCGCTGCCCGTGACGAACTAACCAAGGGTGCGACGCAAATCAAGGTAATGGCCAGCGGTGGCGTCACGTCGCCCAACGACCCGATTGGCAACACCGGCTACTCGATGGAAGAATTGAAAGCCATCGTGGCCGAAGCTGAAGCCTGGCAGACCTACGTCATGGCCCACGCGTACACCCCAAAAGCCATTCGACGGGCGGTCGAAGCCGGCGTGCGAACCATTGAACACGGCAACTTGATCGATGAGCCGACCGCTCATATCCTGAAAGATGCTGGCGTCTACGTCGTGCCGACGCTTATTACCTTCGACATGCTTTCCAGTGAAGGAGCACAGCTCGGACTGCCTCCTGAGTCGATCGCCAAAGTGGATGACGTTCGATTGGTTGGCAGGGAGGCCATTGCAATGCTCCACCGAGTTGGGGTCAAGATGGGTTATGGCAGCGACCTTCTCGGCGAATCACATCGCCATCAAAGTGAAGAATTACGTATTCGCGCTGACATCGTGGGCAACCTGGAGGCACTTCGCAGCGCGACGACAGTCTCCGCAGAAATCATCCAGCACGCAGGCAAGCTTGGCGTCATTCAACCAGGGGCGATCGCCGACCTCTTGATCGTTAAGGGAAACCCCTTGCGAGACATTGGGGTACTCACGGGACAGGGCGAAGGTCTGGTGGGCATCATGAAAGAGGGTCGCTTCTTCAAGAATGAACTGCCTGCGCGTACCAGCACGGCTTTGGCGAAGTGACATGGACGCACTACTGAAAATCACCGATGTTCGCGCGACCTTTGGTGGCCTTCACGCTCTCGACGGCGCCAGCTTTTCGGTGCGCAAAGGAATCACCACCGGTTTGATTGGACCGAACGGCGCAGGGAAAACAACGCTCTTTAATGCCATCACTGGTTTGTTGCCTCAAGCGTCGGGGCGCATCGATTTCAACAGCGTCGACATCTCAGGCATGCGACCGGAACGAATCTCCAACACGGGGCTTGTCCGCACCTTTCAACTCGCCCGCGGCTGCCCTCGGATGACGGTGTTTGAACACCTCATGCTTTACGGACGCGACCAGGTTGGCGAAGGCTTCATTGCAGGCCTGATCGGCGGCGCGGCAGTGCGCCGCCGGGAAGAGGAACTGCGTGAACGTTCACTGGAAATGGCACGACGCCTCAGGTTGAATCACGTGCTCGACAACGTGGTCACAGCTTTGTCCGGCGGGCAAAAAAAGCTTCTGGAAATTGGCCGGGCGCTGTTGGCGGAGCCCACCATGATCCTTTTAGATGAGCCCATGGCCGGAGTAAATCCCACGTTGGTCGGTGAAATTGCCGATCAATTGGAGATTGTCCGCTCGCAAGGCATCACGATCCTGTTGATAGAACACGAAATGGCTCTGATCAAGCGGCTCTGCGAAGAAGTCATCGTCATGGCGGAGGGCAAATACCTCACCCATGGCAGCTTCAATGAGGTCACGTCCGATCGACGGGTTCAATCTTCTTACCTTGGCAGGAGTCGCAAATGACAACCTTGAATATCACTGAGATACGAGGCGGCTACGGCAGCGCGGACGAGATCGTCAAAGGCATCGACCTCGAGGTCCGAGCATCCGACCTGGCCGTCATCATTGGGCCGAACGGCGCGGGCAAATCAACGTTCCTGAAACTGATCGCCGGGCTCTTAAAACCCAAAAGTGGACAGGTTGCCCTTGACAGTCGGACCTTGGACGGCGGAAATGCGCAGGACGCGTGTGCTCAAGGGCTCAGTTTCGTTCCGCAAGAGCGAAATGTTTTTCAAAGCCTGACCGTCAAGGAAAACTTAGAAATGGGTGGTTATCTCGTCCGAGACGCGCTGAAAGCGCGAGTTGAAGCACAGCTCGAGAGATTCCCACTGCTGAAGCCACGATTGAAAGACAAAGCCGGAAATCTGTCCGGCGGGCAGCGGCAGGTACTTGCCATGGCCGTTGCTCTCATGACGCAGCCAAGCGTCCTGCTGTTGGACGAACCGACCGCAGGCCTTTCGCCGGCCGCCGCAGACGAAGTTTTCGACCTGATTCGGGACTTGGCCCGGCAAGGCCTGGCCATCCTGATGGTCGAACAGAACGCTTTGCTTGCACTCGAGTACGGAACGCGAGGTGTGGTTCTCGTGGCTGGCCGAAAACTGCGAGATTCCAGCGCCAACGACCTCTTGGCCGATGACGAAATAAGGCACCTCTTCCTCGGTGCATCCCATATTCAACAACCCACTCCTTGAAGGCGAAACATCATGACCAACAGAAGAAACTTCCTTTGCGCTGGCGCAGCGGTGACCCTTGGCACCGCCCACCCCTTGTTGTGGGCACAAGCCGGTGAGCCGATCAGGATCGGCATCCTCATTCCTTTGACAGGTTCCACCAGTCAGTTTGGCGCGACCATGAGCAAAGCCGCTCAGATTGCAGCCGAGGAAATCAATGCCGCTGGGGGCATCAACGGGCGCAAGCTAGAAGTGATCATCGAAGATGATCAGAGCAACCCGGAAGCCGCCGTACGGGCTGCAAGAAAGCTCATCGATGTCGACAGGGTCGTGGCGATCGGAGGATCTTACGCATCGTCTGTCACCTCCGCCATTGCTCCGCTTTGCTGGGAAAGCAAAACTGTGCTGGCGACCTCTTCGGGTGCCGATAGCATCACCAAACTGCCGCATCTTGGCTACATCTTCAGGACTTCACCGACTGTCACGCTGCAAGGAACCCGTGTCGGAGAGCTCGGCGTGGAGTTGGGTGCGAAAAAAATGTTCTTCATGGGTCCCCAGACGCCCTTCGCCCAGTCATACATTGACATCATTTCTGGCATTTTCTCGAAGGCTGGGGGTAGTGGGGGCGGTCTGATCTACGAAGACAAAAAGTCCGGCTACCGCTCGGAAGTCGATCAAGCGCTAAAGTCGAAACCAGATCTGATCGTGCTCGGCGGGTATGTCCCGGACACTTCGGTCGTCCTCAAGGATCTGTACAGGGCAGGATTCGAGGGCAAACGCATCGGCTTCTCGTTCGGTATCAATCAGAAACTCATTGAAGCTGTCCCCGCGGAAGTTGGGGAAGGCGCTTACTCCTTGGTGCCATCGGCTGCTGTGGGCGCAACGGCCTACAAACGGCTGCTGACAAAAATGAAGGTCGAGGCGCTCGACAGCTATTCCTGCCAGGTGTATGACCACGTCAACATGGTCGCACTGGCCTTGGCCAGCACGGCGAAGGCGCCGATGACTGGCACCACTGTCCACGACAACTTGCGAAACGTCACCCAACAGGCGCAAAGCCAGTTGGTTGATAGCGCTGCCGATGGCCTGAAACTGCTGGCAAAAGGCACCCCGATCAACTTCGATGGCGCCAGCGGTTCTCTGGAATTTGCCGACAACGGCGATGTCAAAGGCGTTTTCTTCCGCTACGAGCAAATCCAAAAAGGCAAGCTTGTTGTAACCAAGGTCGCATGACCCACTACGCTCCCATTTAGGGGTACGACATGTTCGCAGATCTTTTGCAGCACATAGTCAACGGGCTGGTCATGGGGGCGGTCGTCGCCCTTCCAGCTCTCGGCTTGACTTTGATATTCAGTGTCCTTGGCTTCATCAACTTTAGCATCGCGGCGCAGATGACCGTTGGCGCGTATGCGGGATGGCTGGTAAACAGCCAACTGCATTGGCCCCTCGTTCCCGTTCTCGTCGTCGGCTTTGCTGCTGCCGGACTTGTCGGCGTGATAGGAGACCGTTTGGCGCTCGTTCCGATGCGCCGAACAGTCTCGGCACACACTCCGTTGATGGTCGCGATTGTTTCGATTGCGCTCAATCTGGCTTTGGAAAACGCGATTCGATTTGGATTCGGAAGCGATCTCAACAGCTTTGAAATGCCGATTGCGCGTGATGTCCAGTTTGCGGGAGTTCGGATAGGTCCTCAGCAAATGCATAACCTGGGCATTGCCCTCACCGTAGCCATCGTACTGGCTGTCTTTTTTACCGTCACCAAGGTCGGAAAGGCAATGCGAGCGGTTGCAGACAATCCGGACCTGGCCCGATTGAAAGGCATTGATCCAGCAAAGCTATCCAATCTAGCAACCTTCATTGGCATGGGGTTGGCCGGGATTGGAGGTGCCCTGCTTGCGATCGACACCAGCGTCGACCCATCCACGGGCTCTCGGTTACTCCTGATCATCTTCTCTGCCAGCGTGTTGGGAGGCCTTACCAGTTTGACTGGAGCGGTGCTTGGTGCGCTGCTCATTGGTGTGGTCAGCGAGGTTGCTCTTCTTGCGATCTCACCCGTTTATCAGTCTGCGACCGCTTTTGTCGCAATCCTGCTAGTCCTGCTTGTCA